>Ga0169931_10000199_pt1 | contig 95068 bp, 79 predicted proteins | sample Kivu_15m_20L_FD_129675 | JGI IMG/M metagenome (GOLD analysis project Ga0169931, IMG submission 129675) | Freshwater microbial communities from Lake Kivu, Western Province, Rwanda to study Microbial Dark Matter (Phase II) - Kivu_15m_20L... | ecosystem: Environmental > Aquatic > Freshwater > Lake...
CGGCGATTAAGTGCGTCGCTGCCGCGGGGTCCTCGCGCTGAATCGCGGCAAGGTCGTATTGCTCCAAAACGTTGAGGATTTGCCCGACATGGACTCCGCCTGAACTGGGTGGCGGAAAACCGTAAATCGTATAGCCGCGAAAACGGCTGACCAGCGGCTCGCGCTCCTCGACTTTATAGTTGGCAAAGTCCTCTCGAGTCAGGATTCCTCCCTCGGTCTTCATCCAATCAGCGACCTGCGCAGCGAACTCGCCGCGGTAAAACCAATCCGGGCCGCGCTCGGCAATTGCCAGGTACGTTCGAGCCAGATCGGTCTGCACCAATCGTTCGCCAACTTCCGGAAGCGAACCATCCGGACGCAAGAGAATCGCCTTTGACCCGGGGAAGAGGGCCAAGTCCTTTTGAGTAACCCGGATCTGCCTGACATAATTTTCGTCGAGCAGAAAGCCCTCGGCGGCTGCCTTCCGCCCGGGCTCAAGCGCACTTGCCAAGCTGCGGCGTCCGAGACGCGAGAGAACTTCGGCATATCCAGCCAGCGCGCCTGGGGTGGCGACTGCCAACGGACCTGTCGCCGAGAGTTCCGGCCGCGGCTGGCCTTCGCGAAAGTAGAGTTCGCGAAAGGCAGCCAGTGGCGCTGTTTCTCGCGCGTCGATAGCAATGACTTTTCCGTCGGCCGTGCGCACGAGAATAAAACATCCGCCGCCGATTCCCGAATTGAAACCGTCGACCACGCCGAGCGTTAGCGCGGCGGTCACTGCCGCATCGATCGCATTACCGCCGGCGCGAAAGGCTTCCAGCCCCGCCTCGGTGGCCAGCGGATGGACCGTCGCCAACATGTACTTCGTAGGAGCAGGAGCCGACTGAGCCGCGCAGGTTCTCGTGCTGAGTGCGAGGAAGCAACCCGCTGAGAGCAAGAAAGTGAACAACTGAAAAATTTTGTGGATATTAAACAGCTCAGCAGGCTTCATCTTTTATCCTCTCCGACAAACCTTTAACGGCAGGCAATCCCCCGCGGCTTCTCCATGTTACCAATCTGCTAGCACGGAAGATGCGCGGAACTCGGCTGTTATCGTTCTTCGGGACCAAAGCAAATGGACTCGACCGTTCTGCCGATAAATCCTAATGTCCCGGGCCAATTGGGGAGTAGTGAAAACGCGCCGGCTCTCAAGAAAAGTCGCTTGGAGAGCTGGCTTCAGCGGTGCGCATGCCGCTCGAGGGCTCGCGGGGCGAACGACGACAAAGGAGTGTGCGATGAAGAAGTTATTTCTGGCTGCGCTGCTGCTGATCACCAGTGCCGCCCAACTTTCGGCTCAACAAAATACCCGCGGTGGCGCCGTTGTCGGCGGAGCGACCGGAGCGATCATTGGTGGAATCATTGGACACCAAAACGATGAGACTCCCGAGGGAGCGATCATCGGTGGCGTGGTCGGAGCGGTCACCGGAGGTTTGATCGGCAAAGCGAAAGACCAACAGATTCAGCGTGAACGGTACTACCAAGACCAAATCTATCAGCAGCAACAGCAGATTCAAGCTTACCAATCGCGAGCCGTGCGCACCTCCGACGTGATCTCCATGTCGCAGAGCGGGCTGAGCGAAGCAGTAATCGTCAATCACATTCAGACCAACGGCGTCGATCGCAAACTCGAAGTTAACGACATCATTTATCTGCATCAGCAGGGTGTCAACGAACGCGTGATCACAGCGATGCAGAGTGCGCCGCTGGCGGGAGAACGCCCCGCGCCGGTTTATCGTACGCAGCGGGTTGTCGAGCAACCGACCGTCATCATCGAAGAACGTTACGGGATGCTCCCTCCGCCTCCTCCGCCCTGTTACCACTATCCGATGTCGCGGCAGTCGATTTACTACTACGAATTCCGTCGTTAAACATCGCACACTCGCTCTTTTTCCGGTCTTCTGTTGTTTTGGTACTTCACTTCCCGCGTGCTACTCCCTCCAGCTTGTTTGAGAGATCGATGTCCACTCGCCAACTCGTCGCTCCCCTGCTCTGTCTGGCTTGCTGCCTTACGCTCGCTCCCCAAATCGGCTGCCGCAGTCATCAGTTTGCCCATGTTTTAAAAGACCAGCAGCAGGACATGGTGGGCAGCCACAATGCTGGGGCAGAGACGTTTAACTCGCTGGTCGACGAATCGGTGGTCAAACTCCTCTCGCGGCAAGATCCACCGGGGGCCGTTGACGAGGTTTCCGGAGCGCCGGTCGCCAAGCGAATTTGCTTTGTCGGCGTCGAGAACTTTAGCAGCGAAGATATTGGCGACTTCAAGGACCAACTGTTCGAGCAGATTGATTCTTCCGTCGCTGAGAGCGGGCAGTTCCAGACGATCAGCACCCGGTATGTCGAGAATGGACTACGTCAATTGCGACTGCTCCCGGGCGACCTGATGGTTCCGCAAAACATGCGGTCGTTCAGCGCCGTGATGGAGCAGAGTGGCCAGCCGTTTGACTATCTGATGTTCGCCAAACTGACCTCGGGTACGACCGAGAGCAACAAGAGTTACCAGCGGGATTATCTGCTGACACTGGAACTGGTTGATTTGAACACGGGTCGCTCGGACAAAGAGTCTGCCAAGGTCCGCAAGGGCTATCATCCCAATCGCTTCAGTGGCTGGATGAAGTACAACGGCGGCGTGACTCGCTGACGCCGACGGCTATTTCACTTGTCTTTCCCTTCTCGAACCAGCAGACAGCTCGCCCGACATGAAATGGCAACTCGCCAGTGCGGCACTCTTTCTGCTGGTCGGCTTAGCGATTTTCGCCGGCTGCCAAACTCATCGTCAGGTGATTGAGCAGGCCCACCAGAGTTTCTGGGAGGGAGATCTCGATCGCAGTGCAGCCGAATTGCAGCGTGCCGCGGAGCGTCCCAAGAACGATCTCGCCGTCTTGAAGCTTGACCAGTCGATGGTCGAATTTCAGCGCGGTCGATTTGCCGATTCGCAGGCATTGCTGAAAGAGGTACGGCAGCAGTTTGCCGAAGTTCCACCGGCGGCACAGACAGCGCAAAACGCCGCCGCTTACCTGACCGACGATACACGGCGGGCTTACACTGGCGAAGATCATGAGAAGCTTTTGCTGCAGGTGATGCTTGCCTTGCAGAGTTTGCTGCGGGCCGACGGCGACGCGGTGGCCTATGCGCATCAACTCGGCTTGGAAACTGAAGCTTTGCTGGAAAGTCGCCCAGTCGAGCGGCCCCCTCCTCCCCCAGAGCAACCGGCGGTTGCGGCCTCCACCCCACCGCCTTCTAACGATGCGGATCAAGCTGGGCCCGAGCCAACTCAAGTCGTCTTGGCCGATTCGCCGCCAGCAGCACCTTTGGTTCCCAAGATCGATCCGATTCGGTTTGAACTCGCGTTCGCTCCCCTGCTCCGCTCGCTGATTCGAGGCCAGTCGGCGCTGAACCACGATGATCTAGTAAGAAATCTCCGGGTTGCCAACGAATGGCGACCGGGCAGCGAATTCCTGCAAGCGGAACTGGCTCGCGCGGAGGCTGGCGAACTCACCCCGCCCGGTTACGGCAGTCTCTACGTCGTGGCACTCGTCGGACGCGGCCCGCGCAAAGTTACCGATACGGAAGAGGTCACCTCGCAAGCGCTGCTGGTTGCCGATCAAATTCTCTCCGCACTCGGGAACTACACGCTTCCGCCAACCGTGGCACCGATCAAGATCGCGAGAATTGAGCTAAGCCCCATCACGGTCGACACACTGCGAATCAGCGTCAATGGACAGGAATTGGGCTGCACTGAGAACATCGCGGACATTGGTCGCTTGGCAATGGCGCGGCAGAAGGAACAGATGCCGATGATTGTCGGCCGAGCCGTTTCGCGGCGGGTGCTGAAGAAGGGCGTGATTGTTGCGGGCATGTCGGCAGCAGGTGCAGAAAAGGGTTCTGGTAACGACCTGACGTCACTGGTTTACACGGCTGCGGGCGTCGCCTGGGAAGCGGCGGAACAGGCAGACCTGCGAAGCTGGTCGCTGCTGCCCGGGAGCATTCAGATTTACCGGATCGACTTGCCCGCGGGAGAACATCGGCTAGACCTTCGCGGTGAGCTTCAAGGCCGCACAGTCAGCAGTCGATTCAGTTCGCCGCTGCTAATTCGCGATGGCCAAGCGACGTTTGCGATTGCCACCTTGCCTGACCGGAGCGCGACGGGGCGGGTGTTTGTGACAGAGTAGTGGCGAGAATTGTTGCGCAAAAATTCGCCTCAGCGTCGATCCGCCCGTGCCGCAGGGCGGCGACGTGCGGATCGACCTTCGAAATTTATGGGGTATCGTGTCCGTAGGGTTGCGCTCGCAGAGCCTCGCTTACCCTACGCTAAGCTAAAGCGCCCTGTCGGGGCGAAGAGCCGTGTTCAATTGCTGCGAGGGATTTCGTGTTCATACGACATGCTCGCGGATGCAACCCAACCTACAACCCATCTAGCTCAGCAGGATTGTGGGACGCGGGGTGGTTGCGGTATCGATTCGCCGGGCTTTGATTCGCACGTAGGGCGCGATGAATTGGCTGCGATGCGCAAACGTTCCGGGTTCAGCGCCGGGCTTGGCATGGAGTGGTTCGGTTAGATCTTCGATCACGAAGCCCGAGCGACAAAGTCCACCGAGCAATTCCTGCCAGCGATGGACATACTCCCAAGTCCCCGGTTCACGCACGAGATTTGCTTGGTCACTCGGCGGTAGTGGAGCATCGGAGTAATAGGGAGCGGTTACCGCGTAGTGACCTCGGGCCTCCGGTTCGAGCGTTGCCTGCAGGCTGGTCGGCTGTTTGTGCTGGCTGATATAAAGCCCGCCGCCGCGAGTAACGCGGGCGACCTCGCGATAGACGCGTCCGATGTCCGCGAGGTAACAAGTACTGACCGGATGGATCACCAGGTCGAACTCACCGCCGCGAAACATCGAAAGATCATCCATCGAAGTTTCGACCGTGCGGATCGCAAAGCCGCGCTGCTGAGCAACCTCCCGATCGAGCTCGAGCATTGCCGGACTGAAGTCGACAACAGTTACATTTGCGCCAGCGGCGGCGTAGATCGGTCCCTGGCGTCCGCCACCAGCCGCAAGGCAAAGGACTTGCCAGCCTTGAATATTGCCACCGAGCCATCCGGGACCATCGACACTCGCCAGCGGATTAGCGAAGTCATCGTCTCGCGCGGGCTTGGCGAACCGATGCCCCGCTTCGGCCAGCCGCTGCCACGCGTTTCGGTTTCGGTTCAGAGCTTCGTCAGGAGTCATCGGGGCGGAGCGATTAATTGGGCTGAGAGATGAATGTGTGAGCCGAAACGCTATCGGCTTCTTGCGCCGCTGGAGTAAACCGGCTGGTCATGGTTACATTATGCAGTCCCGCCCCGGTTAGGGCAGTCCGCATCTCGGCGAATCTCAATCGTACTTGTGAAACGCACCGTCCCTCGCATGACGCTTACAGACGCAAACTCTGACAACGGCTCGAGCCTTGCCGAATCCGGCGCCGCAAAGGGTGCGCCGCATTTTGAGCGGTTAGTCCGTGTTCAGGAACAGGACCTCGATCGAATGGGGCTGGCAATCGCGCCAATGTATGCCCGCTGGATGGAAGAAACCGAGTACGGTTTTCTCCGCAGTCGCGACCTAAGTGTTTCGATGACTGATGCGCGCGGGCGATACGGATTTCCGCGCACGCATGTGGAGTGGGAGATTCAGTCCGCGGCGCGGCGCGATGATGAGCTGCGCGTGAGCTTATGGCTGGGCAAGACCGACGGCAAGTTGCTGGAATATCGCTTTCAAATCGACCGTCGCCCAATCAATTCAGGAATCGGCGAGCCTGCAACTTGGGAAGCTTGCTGTCGTGGTCGCTTTGTGATGTGTTGTGCGCGGTTTCCAGCCGAGGCGATGCCCTATGCGATTCCGATCCCAGAGACTGTTCTCGCGAAGCTGGGGATTGAGGCGGGGTAAACACTGAGTTCGCAGAGATGACACAGAGGGAAGAGAGGCCGAAAAAGCGGGGGTTAGCCTGAAACCAATCACTGAATGCAGGCACCAAGAAGATCAATCAACACTTTTCTTGCTAAGGCCGCGCGCTACTATGAGAAAGTGTTAGTTAAATTTCAACCAATCTGAGGTAGAAAAAAATCTTGTTTGGCTTTGCCTCGCACACACGGAACACGCTCGTCCGCTGAAGAGAAATGCAGCTTGAAGTAGCGCATTTTCTCGCCACTAACCCCCTCGCCCCCCGGCCCCCTCTCCCCCAAGGGGGCGAGGGGGAGAAAAAGAATAGGCAAAGAAAAGGCGCTGCGCGGTGGAAGTGAATCCGCAGAGATACGATTGCGGGTTAATCGTTGCTCCGGAATAGAATTAGAGGCTCGGCGCGTCTGCTGACGTGCTGTCGAACCAGGCGAAGGTTGCTTGGACCGGATTGGATTTGCCTTGCTGCGTCCGGCTGTTCGCGAATTCGGCAGTTTGCGAATTGCGATTTGAGACGGGCTTTGCTTGGGCCTCGCGTGCTCGCTCTTGACGGTTTCGCAACTCTTCTTTCAGCTCGTACTGCTTGATCAGCAGAGCAATCAGGTCGCCTACTCGGTTCATTCCGGTGCGGGCTCGGGTTGCGGTCAGTTCGGGCATCAAGATTGGCTTGTTCATGACTGTGCAGCTCGACGATTGGGTTTCTCGGGTCGGAGAGGAATCGACTGCCGACAACCTTGATTGGCAATCGCCTCTCAGTTGTCGCGGAGACGAACTCCGTTGCAGGTGGAGGAATCATCGAGCGGGGGGCTGACACGTTAGGTCGCGCGGCGTGAGCGGAGTTGGTGGCGAAGGTTGGCAGCGCGCAGCATGCAGCAAGCTGGCGAAACGAGAATGTTCAACTTGGCCTCTCTCGATTCGCCGGCCGAAAAGCTCCGCAAAATCCCCGATCAAATGCGATTGAAATCAGCAAACTGCTGCTGCCTGCGAAGCGGGTTCGGTCTATGATTAACAGGAGTGATAGCAGGGGCTGGCGGACCTAACGTGTCTGCCAAAAAAATTTTCGAAAATCGGATATGGATATCGAGTCGGCGAATGATCGACCGGACACTTTGTTGCCAGGCGATGATGGCTTTGCGCCATCGGTTCGCACGCACCCTGTCCCCGCTTGGTTACTGTCGTGCGGATTGCACACGCTCTTGCTCGTGCTTCTGGCCGCGCTCTATCAAGTGACCTTCTCGGGCGCGGCAACCGAACAGACTCGCACCGGCGGAATTGTCTTGGTAGCAGCCGACACCGAGACCACGGAATATCTGTCCGAGGGCGACAATTCGGACACGAGTTCGCCCAGCGAAACGACTGCTCAAAGCCCGCCTCCGCTGCCGACGCAGACCGAGCGGTTGCCCGACTTGCCCGGGATGGCCGCCAAGGAATCGCCGCTAACTGGCGTGGGCGACGACTTGATTGAGGCTCTCCCCGGAGCGAACTCTCTGACGGAGGGAACGACGCAAGGCCGCGAAGTCGGCGGACAGGTAACGACCGAACTCTTTGGGGTGAAGGGAACAGGGAATCGCTTTATCTACGTCTTTGATAAATCGGACAGCATGAACGGCTACGAGGGCCGTCCTCTGCGCGCGGCAAAGCAAGCGCTGCTGACCAGCCTCGAGTCGCTCGGAGAAGTCAATCAGTTCCAAATCGTGTTTTACAATACAGGTCGCGACACGTTTAAACGCGGCAATGAGTCGACCATGTTTTTTGGTACACCGGAAGTCAAACGATCCGCTCAGCGTTTCGTTCAGGGGGTTACCGCCAGTGGTGGGACAGATCATCTCCAAGCGTTGCGCTACGCCCTATCGCTCAAGCCAGACGTCGTGTTTCTCCTGACTGATGCCGAAGGTGGTTTCACTAGCGATGAGCTGAGCCAAATCGCCGAATGGAATCGCTCGGGTGCCGTTATCAACGCGATCGAATTTGGACAAGGCTCGCAAAACGACGCAGACCGATCGCTCGAAGCACTCGTGCGTGATCATCGCGGGCAGTACGTCTACAAAAACATCCTGACGCTGAAGGACCAATGATTCGAACGGTGACGACAATTCGAAAGGTCTGCATCCGGCTGGTGTTGCTGGTGGCATTGGCTGGTTTGCTTGCAGACAGCGGGACTGCGCTCTCCGCGCAGGACGTCGTCGAGGTACGCAGCGAGAAGACCGGCAACATTCTCAAACGCCGGGGCGAGATCAAATCCTGGGAAGGCGCGAGCTTGACGCTTGAGGCCAACGGCCGGAGCGACTCTATCCCAAATGACACCATCGTCCGGATCCAGACCACTTGGAGTGCCGATTGTTTGAGCGGGCGACAACTGCTCGAGTCGCGGCAATTCGCGGCAGCAATCGAGCCGCTGGCCAAAGCGGCTGGTGCGGAGCCCCGTCCTTGGGCGGCGGCAATGATTCGAGCAGATTTGGTTCGGAGTCTCTCAGCGGTCGGCAATGACTTCGATGCGTTTCAGCAATTCCTTTTGATTCTCTCACAAGACCCGGAGACTCGGTGGATGGAGTTTGCTCCATTCGCTTGGGAAGGCGGACTGGTCGATGCTCCCATGGCAGCGCTAGCTCAAAAGTGCCTCGAGTCGAAGCAGCCCAACCTGCAACTGCTGGGCGCGAGCTGGTCGCTTGGGACACCCCAGCGGATCGCGGCGGTCGAAGTGCTGAAGAAGCTAAAGCAAGATATCCGGCCGGAAGTCGCCCACTTAGCTTCGGCGCAGCTCTGGCGGACAGAGTTGCCACAAGCGAGTGAAAAAGAAGTTGTAAGCTGGATGCGACAAGTGGAGCGAATGCCGGAGTCGCTGCGAGCTGGCCCCCTGTTGCTGGTCGGCTTGGCCAACCAGCGACTTAAGCAAACTGACCGGGCGGTACTGAGCTGGATGGAAATTGCGATTTTGCACGGAGACAACTACCGTCTCGCGGCGATCGGGCTTTCTCGCTCGGCTGTCTTGTTGGCCGAACAGGGAAAAGCAGAGGCGGCAAGACGAATATGGATAGAACTCTCACAGCGATTCGCCGGAACACAGTGGGCAACTGAAGCCGAATCACGACTTGGAAAGGAATAACGGGCCTGATCATGAATATTCAGATTTGGAATCTGCTCGAGGCACCCAACTGGGCGCTCGGCATCTGGCAGCAAGCCGGCGAGGGAGAAACTGCCAAGCAAGCTCGCGGACTAATGCAGATCATTTTCTCGGGCGGACCGATCGGGATCGCGATCATGCTGGCGATCATTGCGACATCGTTACTCGCCGCGTACCTGGTGTTCGACCACTTACTTTCGCTGCGGCGCACAGAACTCCTGCCGGATGAACTCTCTGATCTTGTTCGCCAAGCCTTGCTCGGTGGTGACTTGCCAGCGGCGAGAGCCGCCTGCGAGGCTCGCCCTAGCCTGCTCTCGTTTGTGCTGATGCATGGGCTGGCCGAACTGGAATATGGTTGGCCAGCGGTCGAGAAGGCCGTTGAAGAGTCGCTGGCAGAACAGTCTGCCCGGCTACTGCGAAAACTGGAATACCTTTCGGTGATCGGCAACATCGCGCCGATGCTGGGACTGCTCGGGACGGTGGTCGGAATGGTATTGGCGTTTCGCGAGGTCGCTTCGACGCAAGGAATGGCGAGTGCTCCGCAATTGGCCGAAGGGATTTATCAGGCACTCGTGACGACGATCGGGGGACTCGTCATCGCCATTCCCGCGATTAGCGCTTACGCCATTTTCCGCAACTGGATCGACCAGTACATCGCCGAAGCGGCTTATCAAGCTCAGCATGTCTTCAGTCCGCTCCGGAAACGACTCAAGGCACGGAGCGAGTCGAAATGAGAATTCCGCGGTCGCAAACCCGCTCGGGATTCGGCTTCAACATGACGCCGATGATCGATGTGGTCTTCCAGCTAATCATCTTCTTCCTCGTCGCCAGCCACCTGACGCGCACCGAGACGCAGCTCGATTTACGGCTGCCAGTCGCCAGCTCTGGCGCGGAGGATACTGACTTCGAGACCCCGCGAGTCACGATTAACGTCAAGGAAGATGGTTCTCTCTGGATGGCAGGGCGAGAGATTGCAACCGCGAAGCTCACCGAGCAATTGGACGAAGTCCGCGGCAAAGAGGGAGACAACCTCGAGGTCCGAATCCGCGGTAGTCGCTCGGCGACTTACGCCCATGTCGAACCGATCATGCGAGCGTGCACGGAAGCAGGTATCTGGAACGTCTCGTACGCCGTATATCGGGAGGAAGTGCGATGAGAATTCCCAGCAACTATCACCGCTCCAGCAGCTCCAGCAGCAATTCCGAAACGATGACGCCGATGATCGACGTCGTCTTTCAGCTGCTGATCTTTTTTGTCTGGACCTCGAGCTTTGCCGTGATTGAGCAGGTCTTGCCGAGCAGCCTTTCCGCGGCCAGCGGCAAGCAGGAGTCAGTGCTCGAGCAACCGCCCCCCGAGGCGGATTTCGATCAAGTCGTAATTCGAATCAGCTGGGACGGACAAAGTCCAAGCTTTCGAATCAACGATGCTCCGGTGCCGAGCTTGGCCGAGATCCGCGCGAGTCTCCAGCGACTGCACGGAGTCAAGCAAGACGCAACCGTGATTCTGCATCCCGATCCGAACGTGCCGCTGGAGCATGTGATCAACTGCTATGACCAGGCCAAACTGGTCCGCTTTGAAAAAGTCTCGTTCGCCGTCAATCCACAGAAGTCCAAATGAGCGGCTCGGCACTCAGATATCACCACTGGTTCTTCGCACTGCTCACGGCAGGCTGCGCAGTGCTGGCTGTTGTGTGCAGTGATGCAGCGCTGGGCGACGAACCGCTCTCGGCTGAACAAAAAATGGCGGCCGGACTGCGAGGTCGATTGCTTTATGATTTGGCTGACCTTTACTGCGACGAGCGACTGACTCGCAAGGACCTCTCGCGGGTGGATGAGGCCAATCTGATCGTCGAGAAGATTCAGACTCAGGTTGCTCGCGCGGTACAAACGCCTACTAGCGAGCGAGCTGTCGCTTGGCAAAAGGCGAGACAGCTGGGGGACGATTTTCTTCAGGCGAATCCCAAACATCCGCGGCGGCTGATTGTTCAAGTCCAGCAGGGCTTGGCGGCGCTGTTCGAGGCTCGCCTCGCCTTACAGGAACTCGCCGTGCAAGCGGGGCCATCCGAGGGACGCGAGCGCGCACTGGAGCGACTGCGTGCGGCGCGAACCGACTTCGATAACATCCTACGAGAACTTGGGAATCAATTGCCGAGTGCTCCGGACAAACGCGATGACGCGGGGACTTTGACTAACCTGCAGTTGCAGGCGCTCAAGGCGAACGTCGAGTTCCAGATTGGAACCTGTCACTTGCTGCGAGGCGAACTGTACGACGATTCAAAACAGGTTGACCGATTGGATGCCTTCAGTTCGGCCGCGAAGAGTTTCGAGAACGTCTTGAAATTGACCGACGCCGAGGGGCAGTTGTGGTACAGCGTGCAGCTGGAGCAAGCTGAAGCCTCGCGGCAGCTGGGCGATCGAGCTGAGGCAATGCGGCGGCTGAAGTCTTTGGAGCTGGAGAAAATTCCGGCCAATCTGAGACCGAGCTACTGGGAGCAGCGGCTGGAGTTGGCTGCGGTCGAAGAAGAAATCAAGCCGCTGCTGGAACAGGTTGCGCGAATGACGGAGCGCAGTCCGCAGCTGGACTTGGCTGGACTGCGAGCCGCGCTCCGTGTGGCGGGGATGGCCTCGGACCGAGACAAGAACCAGTGGCTCAACGCGGCGGCGGACTGGACCAAGCAAATCGAGACGCGTTATGGCGGGTACTGGGGTCGGTTAGCGGAGCTGACGCTGGTCGGCGCCACGGGAAATCGCTCGACCGGACCGACGCAGCCCGAAATGGCCCCGGTTGCTGCCAATGATTCCAATGCGGGCGCGATCGAGATCCTGATTCGCACGGGTGATAATGCGGCGCGAGAGAAGCGAAACGACGATGCCTTGTTGGCTTATCGCAAGGCCATCGCGGCGGCTCAGGAGTCGGAACAGACCGATGCTGTGTGGCGCTCAGTGTTACAGGCCTATCTGAAAGTCGGGCGACTGCTGGAAGAGCGGCAAGCTTACCGAGAGGCTGCGAAAGAATTATTGAGCGGCGTGAGCATCCTGCCGCAGCACGAGCTGGCTCCTTGGCTGCAGTTGCAAGCCGCATGGTGCATGGCTCAAGTTGCGGCCGCATCGCCCGAAGCTTTGCCCGAGTATCGACAGTTGCTGGAGCAGCATCTGCAGAATTACGCTGCCGCGGCGACCGCCAATCAGGCGCGGCTCTGGCTGGCACGGCTCGATGCGAGTGCGCGAAATTACCGGCAGGCGGCGGATCGCTATCTCCAGATTGAGCCGACCAGCGAGCAAGCACTCCCTGCGGCGAGTGAGTTGCAAATCGTCGCGCTGGCTCATTTGCGCCAGCTGGCGGCTCAGCCCGATCGAGCTCAGAGCGAAGCCCGTTCGCTGGGCGATGCGATGGTTGCCAAGCTGAGTGCGGCGACGGGTGGGAAATTTATTGCTGGTGCGCCGGCAACTCGGGCTTTGCTTCTCGCGACTGCAAGGGTTGGGCTGGAGTTCGATGCGGTTTCGGCGGAGAAGGTCGCGCAGTGGCTAAGCGCCTCACTGGAGGGCGTGCCGGCGGAGGACGCATGGCGCGAGACGGCGAGTGCTTATTTGGCTGCGGCTCTGGCGGGAGACGAGAACCAGCGAGGCCGGGCGCTGGAATTGCTGTCGGGGATTAAGCAGGTCAAAACGCTGGAGACGGCGTTACAACTGCTCGATTCAATCGCGGCTCGCAGGCCGAACGCGAATCCGGTTCGCTTGGCGGCCGTCGAGAAGTTGCTGCAATTGGCTGGAAGCGACTCGACGAATCAGACGGAGCTGCGGCTGCGGCAGGCGGCGATTTGGGAAGCGGCTGGAGAGCTCGATCGGGCAATTGAAACGCTGGAGGCTTTGGCGAAAGAGTTGCCGCGAAGGTTGGATGTGCAGTTGAGGCTGGCTAGAGCCTTAGCCCAAAAACCGCAGCAGCAGGCTGAGGCGCTAGCTCAATGGCGGAAGGTTTCGGCGGGTGTTCGAGACCGGTCAGAAGAGTGGTACGAAGCGAAGTATCAGGTGGCGAGGTTGCTGCTGGAGAGCGGCCAGAAGAGCGAGGCGAAGAAACTGCTGGACTATCTTTCGGTCGTGCCGCCTGGCTGGAGTGACTCGAAGCTGAAGCAGCAGTTCGATGCGCTGTATGAACGCTGCAAGTAAGCGATTAGCAGGCTGAGCGATGGAACTGGGGCCGACTTAGCGTGAGTCTTCGTGATAGGCTTGGTTAAAAGGGTTCGACTGATGGCGAGGCACCATCACGACCATGGCGAAGACCAAGAGCAGCAGTCCACCGGAGCTGATGAGAAGTTCATGGACCAGCATGGCAAGTTCCTTTGAGTGGGGAAGAACGCGGCGAAAGTTCAATGTCACAAGACAATTGCAACCACCGTGCCACTGGCAAAAATTGAGGCGGACTGACGAATTACCGGATATTTGTTTTGTAAACGCTGGGTAGTTCTTGGATGAGTTCAAGGAGAGACGACGAGTCGAAGTTCGGAGCTGTCATCAGTTTGGCCACGCGCTGTATCAGTAATGCGGCGCTCAAGATGAATGCAGCGATTTGAAGCATAAAAAACAACGCGGCGACAGGGTTTGAAGCTGCCGCCGCGTTTGCACCAAATCAAGAGGAAGAAGGTCTGCTTGTGAGTTAGGTCAGGATGCTGAACGCTTACTCACAAAGCATTGGGCGGCGGGCCTTGGGGGATTAGTGCCAAGGACCGCGGACCGGGTAAATCCCGAACTGGCTGGTGGAGCTTGGCCAGTATGGGGTCGGAGGGAAACCGCCACCGCTGCCACCGGCAGGGATAGTTCCAGCGCCGGCCGAGCCGTACTGATGGTAAATCGGGATGCTTCGCGTCTGGCCGACGCCCCAGTTGTATTCGCTTTGGAAAGCGGCAGTTGGGGGAACGACGAGTGCGGTGGGCTGCTGCCAGCGCCAGTACGAATAGCCACCGTGCCAAGGACCGAGTTGCATCTGCGAGACGTTCCAGTCATTGGTGCGTCCAGCGAGTACGCCGTTTTGGCTGTAAGCGTAGTAGGGGTGCGGGCTGTAATGGTCATGCAAGGCATACTGAGCGGCATGCCAAGGGCGTGGGTATTGCTTCCCTGACGGGAGGCAAACCGGTGACATCAATTGGGTGGTGCCACCCATTGGCGACTGGTTGTAATAGTCGAGGTAGGTGCCACCGCTGAAGCCAGCGGCGCCGGCGGCTCCGTTGTTGCCATCGGAGAAGGCTCCGAAGCTACCCGTTCCGCCACCGCAGGAACTGCAGGTGCCGTGCAATTGAGCTTGGGCAGTGCCCACGCTCAACAGCAGCAACGCGGCTGCGACTGCCAAATGAAGTGAAGTGCGTTTCATGTGAGGGACTCTCTCGGTTAGAAGCTATCTGTTTTGTTGTGATTGAAAATTAGCGGCTGAGTCTCAAACAACGCCTTAGCGTTGAACTTGACCAGCTTGTTGAGCAGCAGCGGTGCAGCTTGGGCAGCCGCCGTTAACTCCGCCGCACTGACCTTGGCCGGTCGTTCCACAGTCGCCCTGGTGATGGTGCAGCAGGCCGTGTCCGTGCAAGCCATGACCGTGCAAGCCATGTCCGCCGAGCAAGCCGTTGTTGCCGCAGCCTTGACCGCCGAGGCAATACCTGTGGTTGAGCAGGCGACCGTGGAGGTTAGCCAAGGGAACGATGGAGCAAGGGAGTGGGCCCATGTGGTTGGTGCAGGTGCTGCCCCAGACCACAGTGGTCTTGTTGAGGCCACCGAAACCGCCACCCTTGCAGGGGTCGGTGTAGAAGGCGCTTGGCGGGGCGTAGTAGTTGTAGTAGTTTCGAGAGTGTTGCCACATCAATTCGTGCGGCATCAAAGGTTGGTAGGTGTAGTAGGTGTTGCCTACCTTGTAGGGAACCGGGTGCGGGGCTGGGTACATGGCCGCGTTGGTCAGGTTCGCACCACCTTGGGTGTAGTACTGGTTAAACAGGTTGTTAGACAGGGTGCCAGGGCCGGAGCCCTGAGCTTGGACGGCTGATACCATCAGGCCGCCTGCCACCACGACCGCGGCGGCGATCAAACAGGTGAACGTCTTCATCGATCCATCTCCTCAAGACTTGTGCATCACGAATCGGGACTGACCGAGGGAGTTGCATCCGTGCCCCTCGAATCATTCGTTTTCAGTGGAGTCTTTCGGCGTGTTGGTAAAAGCGTTATCAGTGATTCGCGCTGAGAGACCGCGCAATCCGGAATAGGTCTTGCTACAACCCGCATATCCGTCTGTAACGTTTTTCTGCGAGCCGCTATAATCTCGCCAGCTTACCGAGACCTCCTCGGAACGGGCTCGTAAACCGGACTCTGGGAAAGCAGCGTTGAATTGGCAATTTAACGATCGTCGGAGTCTGGTAACTCAGATAAAGCAGGAGCTTTATGCAGGCGCTGGTGCTGGACGGTTGTTAACGGATTATTTTGCCGGGCGGCGAGGTTTAGCAGCGAGCTGACTTATCCGACCGCAGTAGGTGGGTCAGCCAAGTCAGGCAACCGTGTACGACCTCGTCCGCAAGTAAGAACTAAGTCGAAAGAGAAGACCGCGGCCCGCAGACCCGGTTGTCGGCGGCATGAGATTGAATTCGCAAAGGAGTCAAATTCAGTGAGTGGTGAGAAAGCGGAAACCGCGTCCAGCGGTCGTCGAGCCACGGCCGAGAGCATGGCGGCTCAGCAGCGGAGCATTTCGGTCAGTGAGTTTTTCACTAAGAACCGACATCTGCTGGGGTTTGACAATCCGCGCAAGGCGCTCCTGACGACGGTCAAGGAAGCTGTCGACAATTCGCTGGACGCCTGCGAGGAGGCTGGAATCGTCCCCGAGATTTGGGTCCAGATGACCCCGACAAACAACGGACGATTCAAAGTTGCCATACAGGACAACGGGCCGGGCATTGTCAAGAAACAGGTGCCGCTGATTTTCGGCAAGCTCCTTTACGGCTCAAAATTCCATCGCTTGAGAATGAGCCGCGGCCAGCAAGGAATCGGGATTAGCGCGGCGGGCATGTACGGTCAGTTGACTACGGGAAAACCGATCAAGATCGTCTCCAAGACCCACAAGACGAAGCCTGCGCACTATTTTGAAATTCACATCAACACCAAGACCAACTCCCCTGACATCCTCAACGGCAAAGGTGAGGGCGAGGATATCCCGGTTGGGGACAAGGGTCTGGCTTATTGCCAGAAGAATGAAATTGATTGGATTAACGATTACCCAGTAGAGAGCCCCGAAGACAAAGTTCAGCCGATCGTCAGCGGCACGCGGGTGACGATTGAACTGGAGGGCCAGTACAAGCGGGGCAAGGGAAGTGTCGACGAGTTTCTTGAGCAGACGGCGATCGCCAACCCCCACGTGACGATTCATTACTCGGACCCTGAGGGCGAGTCCCGAACCTGGAAGCGCTCGACGCGGACACTGCCGCCGGAGCCGCGGGAGATCAAACCGCATCCTTATGGCGTGGAACTGGGCCGCTTGATCACGATGATCAAAGAGCAGCCGGGCACCACAACGCTTTCGTCTTTCCTGACCGACAACTTCTCCCGCGTCAGCCCGGGTGTGGCGAGAAAGATCTGCGAAACTGCCAAGCTCAGCACGCGGTCGACGCTGAAAAAGATCGTGCAGAGCGACATTGATGCGCTGTATCAGGCCATTCAAGAGACCAAAATCAGTGCTCCGGCGACGGACTGTCTGGTTCCAATTGGCGAGCCGCTACTATTGAAAGGCCTTTATCAAGTTGTGCCGGGCGAGTTTTTCACGGTCGCTTCGCGGCCGCCTTCGGTCTACCGCGGCAATCCGTTTCTGATCGAAGTCGGGCTGGCTTATGGCGGCACCGTGTCGACGAAGAAAGTCAGCAAGGAAGAACTGGTTGGGCTGATTTCCGAGACGGATGCTCGAACCATCAAGCAATTTTTGGTTAGCACGTTTGATGGGCTGGGTCCGGATGGCGCCGACAAAATCATTGCCGCATCCGGAATTGGAACCCGCCAAAATCCGGCCAAGCTCAAACGCACGGAAGTCGAAGAGCTCTTCGCTGCGATGCAGGACGTCAGTGTCAGCGAGACCCAGCAGATGCAGCTGTACCGGTATGCCAATCGCGTGCCACTGCAATTCAAGATGGGCGATTGCCTCGTGACCAAGACCGTCTCTTCGCTGAACTGGCGAAGCTACGGATTGTCACAATCGCGGGGCGCTGTGCCCAATGGCCCGATCACGCTGATGGTGCATGTGGCCAGCGTCTGGGTTCCGTTCACCAGCGAATCGAAAGAGGCGATCGCTTCGTATGACGAGATCGAGAAGGAAATTCGCTTGGCGGTGCAAACGGTCGGCCGGCGGCTGAGCGCTTTCCTCCGTCTCCGCTCGAGCATCAAACAGGAAGGCGAGCGGCGGAATATTTTCCTGCGTTATTTAGGCGAGGTCGCCGGTGCAGTCAGCGAGATCAATGGCTTTAGCCGCGATCAACTGTACGAAGAATTGTTGGCAGTCGCTCAAAAGAAGACGCGCGAAGCCGACACGAAACTGGACAAGCACGGCAAGCGGATGACCGAAGAGGCTGAGCTGAATTCCGACAATGTGCTGATCGTTGAGAACCCGATTACCTTCGGTGGTGGAGATTCGGCTGGCAAAGAAACTGTCGCTAAGCCGGAGCAAGGACAACTCTTTGATACGGAAGCGGTCCGGTCGCTGAAGAAGAAGGGCGCGCCGCGGGCGGCCAAGCCTGCGAAGCCGAAACGCAAGGCGAAGTAACGGGAATGTGGGTGGAAGCGTGGAACCACTGATTAGTGCGGACAGGAAAGCAAATCCATGAGCAGCAGTGATGTTGTGGGCGAGAGGACGTCCGGGCTCGATGAAGGATGGTAACGCCGAGGCTGGATGATGAGAGGGAAACGGTAGTGGTTGTGTTGCTGGGGATGACTGAAAGCAAATCGGCTTCTAGTGTTCAGTAACTTGTAATTGTTAGTTTTTAGACAGACAGATTCGAGAATCAGAGTCATGGCCAAACGCAAGAAAGCTCCTGCTGCTGCGACGACCGAAAAACGGACAGCTCCGGTCAAGCTAAGCCCCAAGGATAAGAAGACGCTCGCGTCGCTGGTCACGATGGCGGACCGCGTGGTGGATTCGGCTCAGAAAGCCAAACCGCCGGCGATCGATATCCCGAGCCGTTCACTTTCCAATGTGCGATTCAACAAGGCCCAAAAGATTATCGAAATGGGTGGAGGGAAGAATAAACGTGAGTTGTTCAATCTCTCCCAAGCCAAAAGCTACATGCAGACCATGCTGGTTGGCAGTGGATGCAAACGGTTAATCGACGAAGGCAAGTCGACCAGTATCCGGGGACTGTACTACCTGCTCAAGCACACGATTGAGGGAACGAAAGAAGAGACCTTCAATGATCAGGCTGAATGCGATCCTGTGATTGAAGATGTCGAGGTAGCGCTCGATGCATTGCGTGAGGAGTTGCACCTTTACGCTCAAACCAAGGGCGCAATGGTCGGTCCGATTGAAATCACGGACTCAGGCGATGAAATCGATTGCGCTCGCATGGGTTCGGGTGGTTATGCGATTCCTTCAATCGTCGAGCCCGAGCGAATCCAGTTTCGCAAGCATGGGGCAAAGTTTGTCTTGCATGTCGAAAAGGACACGGTCTGGCAGCGGTTTAACGAAGACAAGTTTTGGAAGAAGCACAACTGCATTTTGACTCATGGTGGCGGCCAACCTCCGCGGGGTGTTCGGCGCTTGCTCAATCGGCTCCACTACGAACTCAAACTGCCGGTTTACTGCCTGCTGGATAATGACCCTTGGGGGTACTACATCTACAGCGTGATCAAACAGGGCTCGATCAACTTGGCCTTCGAATCGCGGCGAATGGCTATTCCAGATGCAAAATACGTGGGGCTACGCAGCAAGGATTTTGATCGCTGCAATTTGAGCAATAGCGTCAAGATTCGGTTGAACGACACTGACAAAAAGCGAGCCAAACAGATCGCCAGCTATCCTTGGTTTGAGCACAAGAAGGAATGGCAGAAGGAAATCAAGCAGATGCTCGACAACGACTTCAAGCTGGAAGTCGAATCGCTGATCAGCAAGGACATCAGTTACGTGACCGAGGTTTACGTTCCCCAGCGATTGCAGGACAAGGACTTTCTTGACTAGCGGCGGCTGGTTGCATGCTCTCAGTCAAAGCCGAGGTCTGCTGAGCCTCTGACTTGCCGGGCGAAGGATGATTGCCGCATTCTTGATGTTGCGGAGGGACGAGCGGTCGTTGCGTTCGATTCGCCGCATCCAATCGAGACTCGACAAGCTAAGCGCTGCGAGGTTTTTTGCCGACGAAAAACGAGCTCAACAGACAGAGCACTCCGGCGACAGTCGCTCCTGTGAGAATTCGCACTGTCCACTGAAGAGTCGCCGAGTATCGCTTGAGGTTTTCTGTGCCCATTAGTTCCCAGGCTGGCAGCGTACGCGCGGCAAGAATCGTGTCCCAGTCATCCCAGAGTTCGGCAGGCGTTTTGCCTTCGAGATTCTGTTCAGCTTCGATCGCGTAGGACTTGGTGTTTTTTTCGTCGAAGATCAGCGTGCTCTTGGAGTACTGATGAACGAGATAGGCTCCGATACCTGCCATCAAAGCGGTCCCCAAGCCGAGCACAAACAGCAGATTCCGCAGTTGGTTACTGCCTCTAGTTGCCGCTCTGGATCGCGGGGTTTCAGCTGTCGTTTCCGGTTGCAACAGCATTAGCTCTCGTAATTTGGGAGCGACAAAAACGTGTTGGCAACTGGGGCAAGTACGATCTTGCCCTGCGTGCCGGAATTCGACAGGCACCGTGTTTTGACACTTTGGGCAGGGAACAAGAGCCTTTTGTGACATGGGGGTTACAGTCCTGGGTAACGTAAGCCGGCTCGAATCGCTGCCGGGGAAAAAAGTGCCCGATTTCCGCTGAACGAAAATCGGGAGTCAAACTGCCAAAGCTGCTCTAAATGGATGAATCTTGACTCTATTGAACGGTCGCAGGCAACAAATTTCAACTCCACAAATCGAGGTTCTGGCGCTTTCCACCTCCGGGCTCAGCAGTTTCCCCCGAGGCTGCCCGCTTAGGAAAATTACCTAATTGGATGTCAATTTTTCGATACCCCCCGATGTCGTTCTGTTTTTTGGGCTGCGCCTGCGCAAATCAGTCGCAGGCCTCAACTTTCAGTGTTGTGGATTTGAGGCAGAAAAGCCGGCCTTGGGTCCGTGCGGTGTCGGCTTGAATGCCATTTGCTTCTCGAATTGTCTGGCTGCTTCAGCGACTCGGAGAAAAAACGTGCTGTTTGTCAAAAATTGCTCAGATTTGTCGAGTCAATTTGGGCTCTGGCTGAGTCACAGGGAGTGGCTTTGTAGCTGGACCTTTGCCCCCGAGTGAGTAAAATCTAGGCGACGTGACTCATCACTCACGCTGTTACCACAGCCCGAAAAAAATAATTCTGGGACAAGAGTGTTTTTGAGCACGCACATGGCGGTTCACTGTCGCCCGAGGGAGTCGGAGTCAAGCAACGAAACATTCCGAAGACCGCCGTTGAATCTGAGAGGATTTAATGGCCGTTAAGTCTTCGGAATTTGGTTTGGCTTCGAGGTCTTGAGGTTGAGTGAACTTGTCATTGCTCCGTCTTCGGAGCCGCTGAGTTCGGGAACTTTCCTTGCGGGGAACTTCCTTTTCCTCCGTGCGGTTTCGGGGTCAGAGTTTTCGGCCGATTTCGTCGAAGCCCAATAGGATGGGCGGAGAGTCGGTTCGGAACAGGACTGAGGCAGGACTGAGGCAGGACTGTCTGCACTCAATTGACCGGTCGCTTGGAACCGATCGGGCAGGGTGGAATCTCCACTCATTTGGGTGATGACAATCCAGATGACAGACCAAGGGCTGTATTGTTGCACGAGGCAAAGAACTCGCGTTGTCTATCGCGCTGCAAAGTGGTGCTTAAATCGCTACAAGCGGTGTCGATTGCGCTGACGGATTGGCGGCGAAGGATTGCCTTGAGGTTTTTCGACTGGTTTTTTGTCAGTCGGGTGCGGATTTGACGGTGGTCAACCGCGGAGCTTCAAGGTTAGGAATCCGAGTCAAAGCGGACGGAACGGTTCTCGATGCTGGTTAAAGCTGGGCTGGTCAAAGAATGGCCAGCTACAGATTGGATTGACCAAGCTGTTATGGATTGCTCTCTCGGTAACGTCATTGTTGGAGGGTCGTTGGTCTGGGGCATGATTCAGGCTGGACCATCGGGTCGCGTTGAATCACAGTGGTATGACACGGGATTTGTCTTTGTGTGTTAACCAAGGTGGTTAGCTAGTCAATTCGAGGAAGTGGCCTAGTGCTTTTCCTTCGTTGATGAGGTAGCCCAAAACCTTGATGGGATCGGGCAAAGCGAATTCCGTTGGCGACTACTTAGTCGGACTTTCGAGACCTCGTTTTCGCGAGCCCTCGGTTTCGCGAGCCCTCGGTTTCACGAGACCGCGTTTTCGCGAGAGTTGGTTTTCGGGAGAATTGGTTTCCAGTTGGCAAGCGAAGACGCTGTTAGGTGAACAGTTTGCCTAAACGGTATTTTTTGCCAATTGGCGGACGAACCGAGAGTGGTGTCGGAACCAGTGGTAGACTAAGGAAGTTCTGGATTGGGAGTTTGGTTGCAAGCGACCTTTTTCCCGACCGGATTTACAAGCCAATTCCCAGCGAAACCGGCCCAGCCGAAATTCAAAGCCAAAACAAACAAACTAATAAACAGCCGTTCCTCGGCCAGTGTTCGCTCGAATGAGCGAATTGACGGGGCGAACCATCTCACAAGTAGCGCGGAATTTGCCAACGCTTTTGAGAAGAAACCGGACGGTAACAGGTAACAAAAAACATTAACGGGCCGGAGACGGCAAGTACCGGAAACTCAAATCAAGCAACTGGGAGGGAAATGCTACCCAGCTTGTTCTTTTTTTGGCGGAAGGTATTTGCCTTAGTGATCGCGGTGACTTCCCACCTGCAGTCCAATCCGATTCAAGTGATTCAGGAGTTCTGCCTTGTACGACGTACTACTCGATGAGTTTGAAGACGAAGCAACACGCACACGAGTCAAAGACCAACCATTTGACGAAACGGTAGTGCAAGACGTTGATGATGATGAAGAGGCGCCAGCCGAGTCACAGCCAATTGCCAGTGACGATGTCGACGTAGACATAAACGACCGGGAAGAATTACTGGCTGTGATCGATGATACGGACACTTGGTCAGATGACCCGGTCCGGATGTACCTGACTCAGATGGGCGAGATTCCGCTGCTGACGCGGCAACAGGAAATTTCTCTCGCCAAGCGAATTGAAGAAACCCGTCGTCAATTCCGGACGCGTTTGCTCGAATGCGATTACGTCATTCAGACCGCCTACAAGACGCTCAACCGCGTTCACAAGGGCGAGTTGCCCTTCGACCGCACGGTCCAGGTCTCGGTCACCGACCGCTTGGAAAAAGAACAGATTCTGGGGCGAATCCCCCACAATCTCAACACATTAGCTGTGTTGCTGAAGCGTAACCGGCGAGATTTTCTGACTGCTTACTCCAAGAGCCGCTCCAAAGCTGACCGCCGCAGTGCGTGGATGCGGTTAGCGCGTCGTCGTCGCCGCAGTGTCCGCTTGATTGAAGAACTCGGCCTGCGAACACAAAGAATCGAAGCGATGATCGGATCGCTGGAGAAGTTCAGCAGAACCGTGGATGAGTTGTACGAGAAGATCGTCGCTCACAAGAAGGCCAAGAAGCCTGCGAGCGAGCGGAAGCCGATGGTCCGTGAGCTGCGGACAATTCTGATCGCCTGTCAGGAAACCCCTACGAGCCTCCGCAATCGAGTCCGGTTCCTCAAGGGTGTTTACTCTCACTACCAACAAGCCAAACGCGAGTTGTCCGAGGGCAACCTGAGATTGGTAGTTTCAATCGCCAAGAAGTATCGAAACCGCGGATTGAGCTTCCTTGATCTGATTCAAGAAGGCAACGCGGGCTTGATGCGTGCGGTCGACAAATTCGAATACCGCCGTGGATTTAAATTCTGTACCTATGCGACTTGGTGGATTCGCCAAGCGATTACGCGGGCAGTAGCCGATCAAAGCCGCACAATTCGGATCCCGGTTCACATGGTGGAGACAATGTCCCGCGTTCGGACGGTTTCCCGCCAGCTACTTCAGGAATTGGGCCGCGAGCCGACGCTGGAGGAAATCGCCCGCAAGTCGCAGACGACGATTGATGAAGCCCGCCGGGTGCTGGCGATGAGCCGCTACCCGATCAGCCTCGACCGCCCTGTTGGCAACAGTGAGGACAGCCAATTCGGCGACTTGCTGCCAGATGGTGAAGCTGAGAATCCATCGCTCGGTGCCGCCCAAGAGATGCTTCGTGGACGCATCGACAAGGTGCTCAAGACGCTGAGCTACCGCGAACGGGAAATCATTAAACTGCGTTATGGCCTGGGCGATGGCTACAGCTACACGCTCGAAGAAGTCGGCCACATTTTCAAAGTCACCCGCGAGCGAATTCGACAGATCGAAGCGAAAGCCGTTCGCAAATTGCAACAACCTAGTCGGAGTCAAGAACTGGTTGGTTTCCTTGATTAACCTTCCAGTTCCAAAGGCCAAGCTGGAGACAGCGTTGGCTTGAATGCCGACCTCCTAAGGAAAAGCCGCTTGAGTTTTGCTCGAGCGGCTTTTTTCGTTTGAGTGTCCGGTGATGAAGAAGGGAGCCACTAATGGGCACTAATCAAAAAGAATTGAGAAAGGAAAAGCAGAACCACTGATTGTCGCCGATGACAGGAAACTAGAGGAAGACAGGTAGCAAGAGAAAGAAGCTGAAGGAGTAATTCGGCCCTAGGAATTCGAAAGAGGAAAGTGTCTCGAGATTTCGAGGGTTGGCGAGGTGTGGCTCTCTGGCTGCAGGTCCGTATTGCGTGTTGGCCTGTCTTGCTGTGGTTGGATTGACCTGCGACGATTGGGGCATGGAAAGCTCTGTACCACAATCTGTGCGCGACGAAATTTGTGAACGCTATCTGGGCCAACTTCCGTTTGAGCCCTATCCGGTTCAGGAAGAGGCGATCTTTAATTGGTTCTCTAATGAACAAGGCGTTTTAGTCTGCGCTCCGACCGGCACTGGAAAGACATTGATTGCCGAGGCGGCTCTGTTTGAGGCGCTGCGATTGGGGAAGACGGCCTACTACACGACACCGCTTGTCGCTTTGACCGACCAGAAATTTCGGGAGCTGCAGGAAGCGGCCGAGCGCTGGGGATATACCCGGGACCACGTGGGAATGGCGACGGGAAATCGCAAGGTCAATCCACACGCTCCGCTACAAGTAGTCGTGGCAGAAATTCTGCTCAATCGCCTGCTGCACAAGGAAGCGTTTGACTTTAAACAAGTTTGGGCTGTGGTGATGGATGAGTTCCACAGTTTCAATGACTTGGAACGGGGAATTGTCTGGGAGTTCGGCTTGGCATTGCTCCCGCGGGCGGTGAAGACATTACTGCTTTCGGCGACCGTGGGGAATGCCGGCGAGTTCTGCCATTGGCTGGCTACGCGGCACGAGCGCCGCTTGGCACTGGTGCAGAGTGACCAGCGCAAGGTTCCATTGAATTATCAGTGGGTCGGTGATCAACTGCTCGATGAACAACTCGAGTTGATGTTCGGTCGAGAAGGTGAAGGCCGTTTAACACCGGCACTGATCTTTTGTTTTAACCGCGAACAGTGCTGGACGGTGGCTGAGTTGCTAAAGGGCAAGCAGGTTGTCGATTCAGCTCAGCAGAAACTGCTCAGCCAGGCGCTCGAAGCGCACGACTGGTCTCGAGGAGCGGGCCCGAAGCTAAAGCAGTTGCTACAACGTGGCGTTGGGGTTCACCATGCCGGGGTACTGCCGAAGTACCGGCGGATCATCGAGCAGTTTTTTCAAGAAAAGCTGCTTTCGGTTTGCGTCTGCACGGAAACCTTGGCGGCCGGGATTAATTTGCCGGCTCGGAGCGTCGTTTTGCCGACTCTGCTGAAGGGTCCGCCGGGAAAGATGAAATTGATCGAGCCAAGTTCGGCTCACCAGATGTTCGGCCGCGCGGGGCGCCCTCAGTATGACGACCGGGGGTTTGTCTTTGCCTTGGCACATGAGGATGATGTCAAGATTTTGCGGTGGCAGGAGAAGCTCAATCAGATCCCCGAAGACACCAAAGACCCTGGTTTGATTCGCGCGAGAAAAGAGATCAAAAAGAAGATGCCTCGGCGTCGCGAGGGGGTGCAGTACTGGAACGAGACGCAATTTGAGCAACTGATCAAGAGTTTGCCGGCCAGCCTTGAAAGTCGCGGACCTTTGACATGGCGTTTGCTGGCTTACATGCTCGAGGCTTCTCCGGATATCTCGTTGATTCGCCAGTTGGTTTCGCGCCGACTGCTCAAGGGCAAAGCCATCGAGCAGGCAAACTCTCAATTACAGCGAATGCTGTTGACACTACATCGAGCCGGATATGTCAAACTTACTCCGACTCCTCCGCTCGCAGCGCTGTACCGAGAACTGCCTGAGTCCCCTGCCCTGCCAGAACAAGCTGCGGACCTTGACGGATCGGCCGAGCAAGCGGCAAGCGGCGTGCGTCCGACTCTGGATTTGGGACAGCGTGGCAAAGGTAAGGGCGGCAAACCGGAATTGAAAAAAGCCAGTTCTGCCGGAGGCGGAGCGCCCCCCTCAACCAGTTCGGAAATCGAGTATGAAGCGGAGCGGGCCGAACCGACCGAGCGTCTGCGGGATCTGCTCTTCCTCAAGGGCGTTCATCCGCTGTTTGCAATGTTCCTGATGAATCACATGGCGATCGCCGATCAGAACGAGCGATTGCAGGCATTCGAGGCGCTGCTGGAGATATCGCCTTCTTTGGGAAATGAAATTGAGGTTCCCTCGCGCGAGTTGCTCCCACCGGGCCCGCTCGCTACGGAGCGACTGGAACCGCAGCTACTGACACTGGGGCTGGCGACGGTGGACGAATTGAACGGGCCGGGTCCGGAAGAAGACCCACGCGATTGGCGGGCTCGATTCGTCGATGGTCCGCCTCGGGTGTTGACCTTAGCCCACAAGTTGCAAAGGCTCTTTCAATATGATTTCCCCGGGGTAGACGATTTGCGGATTCGTCCCTGTTGGGTTGCCGGGGAGTTGCTTGCTTTAGGAGGCAATTTCAATCTCTACATCACGTCTCATCGGCTGCAGAAGCAGGAGGGAGTGGTCTTTCGCCACCTTTTGCGACTGGTTTTGCTGATTGATGAATTGGCGATGCTTTGCCCGGCGGAAATGTCACCCGATGAATGGAAAGAGGAGATGGGGAATTTAGCGCACGCGATTGAGACTTCTTGTCGAGAAGCCGACCCGGGGAGCGCCGAGCAGTGGCTGGATGAGGCGAGGCAAACGCTCGGTCCTGAGATTTAAAGCCTGAAGAGGGAGTAGCCTGCGGATACTCCCGCTGCCTCAGTTCCAAGCAGTGTCTTGGCCCAAGTGGTCAGACAGGATTCGCCGGAGAGCTGTTTGCAGCAGCGGGCGTGAGCAATTCCCTGAGCACTTCGCGCAGTTCTTTTACTTTGGTGGGGAGCGAGAGGGCGCGACGATTGCTGCCGGAAAGGTTCGCGACTTTGGCAAAATCAGCTTGGCGATTTTCCAGCAAAATGATCGCTGGATATTTTGCGTTGCGTGGGTCACCGACAAATTGATTAAAGGCTTCGAGGGCACTGGCGCCGAGTTTCGAGCAGCCAAACATTACGAGGTCGGCGGGGCTAGGGTCGGCTGGATCGAGTTCTGCGAAACGTTGTAAGGCTCGGACGGGGTCACTCATGATCAAGACGCGATAACCGACTTCCTTGAGCTTTTCCCGAAACAGGTCCTGCACCTTGGGATTCGATTCGACGAGGAGTACGGTTTTATCTCTTCCTTCTTCGCGTTTGGCGAGCGATTGCTCGTATTCGGCCGCTTGTTGCCGGGCAAGTTCGGGGTCGTAGGCTTGGACATCACCGGCTGCGACTGCTTTCAACACCGACTCGATTTCAGATAGCGCCTGTGTTGGATTCTGAACTCGGCGTTCTGGGTCGAGGTCCATCAGGCGGTTGACGAGGATCACCACGCGATTGGGCAGGCTCGGCTCTAACGCCGTAATTGGGGGCACATCGCGGAATCGAGAGGGGTGCATCCGTTTGATTCGCTCCTTGGTTTCATACAAGGGCGGACGGCCGGTAAGCATTTGATAGAGCATGCAGCCGAGGAAATAGATATCGCTGCGCGGATCATTACGGCTCACATTGGTTACTCGTTCCAAGCCTGCGTAATCGACAGAGCGAGGACCTTGCTTGGCATCCCCATCTTCGTCGGTAACATTGACAGCTGCCAAACCAAAGTCGACCAAACGAGCTTGTCCTCGGCTGGAGAGCAAAACGTTTGAGAGCTTCATGTCGCGGTGAGTAATTCCTTTGGCCAGAGCGTATTCCAACCCGCTGGCCAGGTCCTTCACGATTTGCAGGGCCGTATTGAGCTTGAGTTTGCCGTGGGCGCGGACGTAGTCGCGAAGGTTTTGCCCTTCGACGAAATCCATCACCATGAAACAGCGGCCCTTTTCTGTCTCGACTTCGTGAATCGGGACAATGTTGGGGTGCCGCAGTGTCATCACGGTGCGAGCCTCACGCTCGAATCGATCCCGGACACCCTCGTCGTCGGAGTAGCGGTTGCGGAGAACTTTGATTGCTTTTATCTCACCGGTTTTCCGGTGCTCACATCGGTAGACACGGGCGAATGTTCCATGGCCGATCAGGTAAAGCACTCGCCAATGCCCGTAAAAGAATCCTCGGACATGACCTTCCAGCAGGCGGGTGATCTGCCAATTGGTTAACTTCTCTTGTCGCAGCAGGGCGTCAACAAAGTCTTGCTCGCTGGCATCGCGACCGCCCAGCCCGGACAGCACCGAGTCGATTTCCGATGTCTCCATCAACCGGCTCTCGAGGATCCGGTTTGCAAGTTGGTCCGCAGTCGGTTGGCTCATGTCGATCGAAAAGGGAGGAGATCAGGCGGGAAAATGAAAATGAATGTTTGTGCCGCAGTCGGATTTGCCGACATCTTTTCAAGCTGAGCGGTGGCAGATTCGACGACTAAGCGTTCGGAGTGTTTACAACCCTACTTGGGTAGGGCAAAGTTTCAAACCAAGCCAAGTTCCATCGTATTCCAAGCACCTAGTTCCTTCAATCTTTCGAAAATGTGTGGTTGCTGGAGAGCAGAAACGGATTGAAAACCATTTTTTTCATGGTTCACAGCTTCAGCCATTGCGGTGGACGAGCCAATCTGGCGGGGCGTTGAGGTCAGCCAGGCTGCGAAAAGAGGCGGGCCGGTGCATGTGGAATGCACCAGCCCGCCGGGCAGGGAGACAGTTCCTCAATGAGCGGGTGAAGCAGCGATCGTGGCACAGAGAACTTAGAGGCCGCCCTCGAGATTCGATTTGTAGAGGTCGCGTTCGCGGCGAGTGGCCTCGAGGTCGAACATCAGATACTTCAAATCCAATCGCAATTGGCTGAGTGCTTCTTGAATCAGGTCGAGAATTTTGCGGCGGCGCTTGGTGTATTCAACGACTTTTTGCAGCGGATTTGCCAGCTGCTCGCGGTACTGAGCGGGCAGTTGGTCAATTGCCTGCATCAGGCTTACCAGGTCGGCGGGCAGTTGGTCAGAAGACTTTTGATTGGCAGCGGCTTGGGTCATGTTTTTCTCCCTGCGAGAAGAAGCGGTGTAGGGTTGTCTCGTGGAGGGGAGAAAAAGCATGGATCGTGCCGAGCCTTGGGGATGGGCTGACAAGACCAGCCCTAACTCTATGGCAGCAGGCAACTTACGAACAAAATCGCAGTTGCTTCCAATTCGCCTCGATGTGGCGAAAAAACGACGAGCTGACCTGTCGGGACTGACGAGAAACTGCTAAAAGCCTGCGAAAACTCGCGTTTTTCGGGCTTCTCATGGCTTGGTTGCGTTTACTCACCAGCCGAACGCTGAAATGAGGCTTCCCAGCAACAGGTTGCCCGAAAACACCATCGCTCCGCCTGATTGGCAATCAGCTTGATTGGCAAGCGGAAACGTTTTTGACCCCACAAACCACACACTTCCTCGGGCCCTTCAGATGCTTGAATCATCGTGCCGGGAGATCCCTGACCGCGCGCAGGCCACTTTCGAGCGACTGCGTTGCGGTGCTTGGCTATTTCGTTTGCTGGTCTGGATGTTGATGTCCTCCCTCGCGACGTTGCTTTGTGCCCAAGATCGAGCGGTTAATAGCGAGACGAGCTGGAAACTCGGGCAGACGGATACTGGCTTGCAAGAGTCCGACTTGAAGCATCGCTGGTTGGCCGATGAAACGTTGACAGGCGAAGCAAAACCAGAGGAGTTTTCATTCCAAGTCGGACATGGGACGGAAATTCAACTGATTTACCCTCTTGAGCCGGCGCGAGTGATTTCCGAGTGGTCGGTCGGACTTCCCGTCAAATCGAATTGGAAAGGAGTCCGTTTATTCATCCGCGTTGTCTTCCCACATTCGTTTGACCCTTTGACCGGGAAACGGCTGACGGCACTACTTCCCGGTACTGCGACGACCACCGTGTCGGGTTGGGAAAACCTAGGGATTGGAGGTCAGTACAGTTTGCTTTCGAATGAAATGCAGGAAGCAGTCTGGGTGTTGCGAAAAAAATACGGTCCTGAGGTAAACGACCGCGATGCGTATATCGATCAGCTGATATTGAACATTTACGGTGGAGAGGGGCCGCACGTCATACAAGTCGGTTCTCCGCGCACCAGTGGCTCAGTTGGCTTAGACCCCAGCCAATCAAGCTTTCAGGACAGAATCGCTGCGAAACGCGACATGTCACTGCGGCAAGTGTCGTTTCAGGAAACAGATGAGCGACCATTAGCTCGCGTCAGACGTGATGGAACGGTACTCGAATTAAATGACCAACCCTTTGTGGCTCGGATCATTCAGCACAATGGCGAGAGCTTTGAATTTCTAAAGGGGCTCGGCTTCAACACGATCCAGTTGGCAACGACAGCTACTGATGTTCAGGTGTTGGAGGCCGAACAGTCGAATGTTTGGTTGGTCTCTCCTCCGCCACCTGACTGGCAGACACCGAGTTTGGCGGCGCGGTCAGACCGGGTGATTGCTTGGATGCTGGGCGATGGCTTGGGCGAGCAGGAATCTCGAAACGTTGCCGAGCGAATCCGCGAAGTAAAGGCACAGGACCTCAGGTCGCAGCGGCCGGTAGCGACCGGAGCCGTTAATAACTGGAATGCTTTTGCTCAGACCAGCGATATTCTCGTCCTCGGCCAACTGACCGCCGGCGGAGGATTGCCGCTGAGTCGGTACAGCGATTGGCTTAGTGGGTGCCGCGAGGCGACGGGCAATTCGCTGCCAATCTGGGCTGATTTGCATACCGAATTTCCTTCGGCTGCCGTTCGCCAAATGGGCAATTTCATCGGACAGCTCCCGCCACTGCCGCTGGAACCCCAGCAAATGCAGTTTGCCTTATTCGAAGCGCTCGCCGGGGGCGCTCGCGGGATTCGCTTTCTCTCTCGATCGCGGCTCGATGCCACAGACCCCCAGTCGCGGCTGCGAGCTCTGCAAGTTCAGTGGTTGAATCGGCAACTGGACTTGTTCGAGCCTTGGGCGGCCGCTGGGGTAGTCGCCGGGACGGTCGCCACCGGAAATGCCCAACTGGAAGTGACAGCTCTCAAGCAAAATCGGGGGACGCTGCTTTTCGTTCAGCAGACGACTGGCTGGGAACAGCTGGTTACCGGTGACGCGCCTTTGCAGACGGTTCGGTTTGCCGACAGTTACTCAGCAATCAGCGACCGGGCTTATCTTTTGGCTGATTACGGCTTGGTTCCCTTAGGGAGCGCACGAGGTCCAACCGGAACCGAACTGCAGATCGACCTTTGTCCGCAATTGGCGGCAATTGTGCTGACGCAAGATCCGCAAGTTGTGAATGCCCTAAGTGCCCAATACGATCGTCCTGGTGGCCCAACTTACGTCAATTTGCATGACCAACTCACTCATCAGTGGTTCACGATTACACAGTTAATCGAGGGCCAATGCAGTCGTTTGGGCGGAGGAAACGCGGCAGCGAGCAACGCGCTCAATGAATCGCTGCGACTGCTCAGACAAGCCGAAACACTACTGGCAGGTAGCAATCAACTGACGGCGACGAATTATCTAGTGTCGGCTGACCAGCAGTTGGCTGTCGTCCGCAGGGAACTCGTCGCGCAGGCGCGGGGAGGGTTCCGCAGTCAGGTATCGGCGCCGCTGCTAATGCATCCCAGCTTGCTGCCGCTGCATTGGCAATTCACTCAACAGGCATCGCGTATTGGTTGGGAAGCCAATGGGCTGGGCGCAGGAGAATTTGAAAACCTGGAGCAGCTCCTAGCCAACGGCTGGGAAAACATTCGCGCGGATAACTCGGACATCGAGACGCTGGTGGAGCTTTCGCCGCGGGCCGTAGTCTCTGGCAAAACGGGACTTCGTTTGGCTGCTGATTCAAGTGCGACGATTAGCGGTAATCTTTCTCAACCACCGCTACGCATTCTTTCCGGCAGAGTGAATGTTCCGGCTGGTAAGCTGATTCGAATTCATGGCTGGGTCAATTTGGTAAAGCCATTGAGCGGAACGACTGAGGGGCTTTTGGTGTACGACTCGCTCGGGGGACGGGATTTGGGATTGCGAGTTCGGCAGACGGAGGGCTGGCAGGAAGTGGTTCTTTACCGGGCAACTTCCGAACCGGCCGAACTGCGGCTGACCCTGCAACTTCAGGGTCTAGGCGAGGTGCTTCTGGACGAATTCACAGTCCAAACACTCGATTTGCCGGGGGTTAGCCCCCGAGCCGCTGAAAACAGAGCTTCAGGGTCGCCGCCGAGATAACCACCCCCTACCTGAGCTATTTCCTTTAAAGAAAAGAAAAAGCCCCCCAAGCATGATTGACGGCACAATCTGCCCAAGTATCCTAAACAGACTTCCGCGGGCAGTACATTTGATGGGTTGCCTGTAATCTTATTCATTGCGTGATTTCTCTAGGAGTTACACCTATGACGACTGCCTCTATTTCTGGAAAGCAAGCTCTCGCTTACGCCGTAGCGGGGGCTGCTGCTTTGGGCACACCTGCGATTGCCCAAGCTGATTTCTCGGGTCCCTATGACCATGCGAATTGGACTTTTACCCAAGGTGGCGACAGCTCGTTCACCGCTAACTTGACCACCCTGACACTGACGGGCTCGAACAATGCCACAACGCTGAATGCGTTGACTGAGTACACGATCGCCGCCGATGCCAGCGGTACGGTCAGCTTTGACTGGAATTATTCGAGTATCGACTCGTTGAACTGGGATTACGGTGGCTTTTCGGTCAACGGCGTGTTCACGACTTTGGCCTTCAATTCGACCGCTGGCACAGGCAACTTCTCTACTGCGGTCAACGCAGGCGACGTCTTTGGGTTCTGGGTTTTCTCTCAAGACTCAAGCTTCGGTGCGGGTGTTCTGCAAATCACCAATTTCAGCGGTCCAGTAGCCGTACCCGAACCAGGTTCCTTGGGCTTGCTGGCCCTCGGTACTGTCGGTGGAGTTCTCGGACTGCGTCGCCGACGACGAAGCTAGGCCATCTCGCCCGCAATAAGTTTCCACTTGGCAAGTTCCAGCTGGAACGATTGCAGCGAAGAATTGTTCCAACAAGAAGAGCCCGGTCGCAAGATCGGGCTTTTTTCGTAGCTTCTCCGCCTTCGTGACTGGACGGCACAAAGCAGTTAGCTGAAACTGAAAAGAGAAGCGCGAATCGAATCGAGATTAGGGGTTGGCACTTTCCATTGCCGCCACAGTCGCGCCGTCTCCTTTTTACGAAGCTTTCGATGTCCGGAAAACGCCTCGCCAAGAAACTGCTGCTCATCGGCTGGGATGGAGCTGACTGGCAGATCATCAAACCGCTGCTAGAGCGCGGTGAGATGCCGGCTTTGCAGAGCCTGATTGACCAAGGGGTGATGGGGAACTTGGCCAGCATGCGGCCGATGATTTCGCCTATGCTTTGGACGAGTATGGCAACGGGCAAATCCCCTGAGCACCATGGAATCCACGGCTTCTCTGAGCCTGCACCACACTCCCAAAGCGGGGTTCGTCCGGTTAGCAGCACGAGCCGTAAATGCAAAGCATTCTGGAACATTCTGACTCAGGCCGGAATCAAAAATCATGTGGTCAGCTGGTTCGCTGGCCATCCGGCCGAGCCGATCAACGGCGTCTGTATTTCTGAGTTGTTTTCTAAGCCGACGCAACCGCTGAGCGAGGGCTGGCCGGTCCCCATCGGGTCGGTGCATCCTGTCTCACTGGCAGAGCAACTGGCGGACTTGAGGGTTCATCCGAGTGACTTCTCGCTGGATGATTTCAAACATTTCATCCCCACCATCCGAAATTACGATGCGGCCAACGATCGAAATGTACGATTGATGGCGATTCAGTTGGCCGAGTGTGCGACTAATCAGGCGATCACTACTTGGATTATGGAAACCCAGCCTTGGGAGATGGTTTCCGTTTACTTCAACACGATCGACCACCTCTCGCACGGTTTCATGTACTACCATCCGCCGCGGATGGCTCACATTCCGCCACCGCTGTTCGAGCGGTACAAGGCGTGCATCGATATGACCTATCGTTTGCACGACATGATGCTCAGCCGTCTGCTCAAACTGGCGGGCGAGGACACGACCGTAATGCTGGTTTCGGATCATGGATACCAAACTGGCGATCGTCGACCAAAGTTGACGCCGCATGAACCGGCCGGGCCGGTGGTTTGGCACCGGCCATATGGCATCATCGTGATCAAGGGCCCGCACACTCGTCGGGACGAACTGCTCTACGGAGCGAGAATCCTAGACGTCACTCCTACCGTTCTCTCAATGTTCGGGCTGCCGGTCGGTGCCGATATGCAAGGCAAACCTCTGGTTCAGGCCTTCGCCGAAACGGTTGCCGTGGAGACGATTCCGAGCTGGGACTCGGTAGAAGGCGATGCGGGGATGCACACTGGCGAGGTTCAGTCAGACCCTTTGGCGGAGCTCGCAGCCTTCAATCAACTGGTTGAGCTTGGTTATGTCGAACCAGGGCTGGAAGACAAACAAGCGACCATGAAAAAGGTGGCCGAAGAATGCCAATACAACCTTGGCTGCTCGCTGATGGCAAACCAGAGCTACGAAAAGGCAATAGAACTTTTGGAGGACGTGCACCAGAGTCAGCCCGCGCGGTTGAATGTGGCCTTTAACCTCGCCGAGTGTTATCAACTAGCTGGGCGGTTTGATGATTGTCGGCGGCTGATTGATTTCATCGCGGCGGGTAACTGCTCAGAGCCGGGGCTGGAGGACAAGCGATTGCGCGTCGTTCCGCAGACGGATCTGCTCCGCGGGGTGCTTGAACTCAACCAAGGAAATCACGAACTGGCTCTGGAGTATCTTCTAAAAGCCGAACAGGCTATGGGTCGACACCGCGGACTGAGCACGAGCATTGGAAAAGCGTATTTGGATTTAGAGCGCTATGAAGATGCGGGGCGGGCTTTTGAGCGAGCGATTGATGTCGACTCTGATGACCCCGAGGCTCACCTTGGAATGGCGGTCGTCTTTCTCTGGATGAACCGAAATGAATTAGCCTTGGAAAACCTGTTGCGTTCCGTCGGGATTATTTATCACCAGCCCAAAGCTCACTATTACCTCGGGCTTGCCTATGCTCGGCTGGGCCGTCCCGACGCGGCCAAGAGCGCTTTGGAAGTTTCACTTCACATGCGACCGGGGAATCCGGAAGCCGAGCGATTGCTCTCTGCACTTTCCCAGGCAACCTGATGTCTCCTGCCCCGTCAGACCGAGTCACGATTGTTTCGGGGCTGCCCCGATCGGGCACCTCAATGATGATGCAACTCCTTACGGCTGGTGGTCTGGAGCCACTGACTGATCAAATCAGAACGCCTGACGGCTCCAATCCAAAGGGCTACTTCGAATATGAGCTAGTTAAGAGTTTGGCTCAAGACCAGAGTTGGCTCCCTTTAGCACGCGGTAAAGTGGTCAAGGTTATCGTCCAATTACTACAGTTCCTCCCGACAGGACTCCCGTGTCAGGTCGTCTTGATGCAGCGCGACATTGATGAAGTACTGGAATCACAAGCAACCATGCTGGGCAAACAGTTGCCGGCCTCTCAAGCTCAAACCCTGAAAGCCACATTCCAGCGTCACTGGGAACAATCGCGCAGCCGCCTGGAATCTTCCCCTGAATGCAGCTTGCTGGTCGTAGAGCATCGCAATCTCATGACTCGGCCGGAAACTGAAATCACTCGGCTGATCGAGTTCTTTACGCCCCAGCATTTAAAGAGAGAGGAAATGCGAAGAGTCGTTGACCCGACGCTGTACCGGTCGCGGACCCGTGGAGATGATTCGCCGTAAGATTATTTGGGCCGCCGCATCAGCAGTACGCGGATCGATCGGGCATCGTCCGCGGACAACTTCGAATGAGCATAGGCTCTCGAAAAAGGAGCATAGGCTCGGCGCGCGAAAAAAGGCTGGTAGCCAAGATTGAGCCACCAGCCTTTAGTTTTTTACGCAGCCGTTTTGCCTGCTGATGCCGAAATGTTTGGGTGAATAAGCGGAACCGCATTTCACCGACTTTGGGGCCTAGGCCTTCTTGGCGTAGGTCGCCTTGGCTGGGGCAACAATTCCCATCGATGCACCCGACTTGCGAGCAAATCGCTCTTTGCGTCCGTCTTCGAGGTAACGGTAGCCGATGCGAGTTGGCTGACCGGTCTTCGGGCAGAGCACCATCAGTTTGGAAACATCGATTGGCAACTCTTTGTTCAATCGGCCGCCTTGAGGGTTTCTCTGGCTTGGTTTGACGTGCTTTTGAACCTTGTTGATGCCTTCGACGACAGCCTTGTTCTTGGCGTGATCGACCGAGATGACTTTGCCGGTCTGTCCGGCGTCTTTTCCGCGCAGAACTTTGACGGAATCGCCAACGTGAATCTTCATCTTTTTCTCTCCGAATTTCGAATTCACGATAATGCGGGAAGACGTGACTTTTGTCAAGGGAATCGGAAAAAACCCTTGTTTTTTCACGATCTTTATTCACCCCCGGCATGGAGATAGGCCGCTTCCAACCTCATTCAGGGCAAAGCGGGCAGAAGCGGGAGGGCCGGCCGGCGCTGGGGCGGTTGTCCTCAGGCAACCTTTTTACACAGCGCCAGAGCTTGGGCCAGGTCGGGCAGAGCGCCCGAGGCACCCATTCCTGTCACGGCGACAGCGGCAACCGCGGTGCCAAGCCGGGCGGCGTCGACAGGCTGGTCGCCGCGCAGCAGTCCCGTGATCAGCCCTGCAAAAAAAGCGTCCCCCGCACCCGTTGTGTCGAGCACTGGGCCTGGCGGCGACAAGGCTGGGAGATGGACGACGCGGTCCGCTGCCGAGCTTAGCACGACCCCCTCCGCCCCCAGTTTCACGCCGAGGATTCCCGAAGCGCCCCAAGTGCGAAATTGACGAATCGCTTCAACTGGATCCGCACAGCCCGTTTGATTTCGGGCTTCGCCCAGGCTGGGGAAATAAACATCGAGTTGCGGCAAGCAGGAGCGGAGCGGGTCTGGGCCACCGCCTGAGCCTGCGGAATCGAGCGCTACCCGCGTTCCGCCAGCCCGCAGTTCGGCAATCAATTTTGGCAGGTCGGATTCCAGCTTGGGCAACAGTGAATAGTAACCCACGAGTACAAAGCGAGAAGCAAAAAGGATCTCTCGCTGCGACCGCCAGAAGAGACTGTCAACTGCAGCACAGGCTCCCGGGCAGTGAGCAAAGCTCCGCTGGCCATCTGAGCTGATCATCACTACGGTCGTACTGGTTGGCTGGCCGGCCAACTCGCTGACGCCCGCGACGGAAACACTTCCCGCCGCAAGTCGCTGGCGAATGATACCAGCCCAAGCATCATCCCCGACTCCTGTGACGGCGGCCGTTCGATTACCCAGTTTCGCCAGAGCGAGTCCGCTGTTGGAAACGACGCCACCGGTCGTGGCCGTAATCGGGTCAACTAAGACTAAGCGGTCACCACCCAAGGGTTGTTGCAGGTCGATCGGCCGCACCAAAATATCGACGGTACAGGTTCCGATAACGGAGCAGTCGAGAGTCTTTTCCATGAGCGGCGGTTCGGCGAGCGGGCAAGTGATTTTGACTCCGATATTAAAGCCCTGCGGATCGCTCGGCTATCCCCCTGCTCTGCTGAACGCTGTCCCAGCCGGTCGGTCGCGGCGGCTATACTGACGCGTTCAGGAGTTTGCCGGTGCGGTGAGCTCTGTTTTCCCTTCGTGTGTGACAACCGATGCTCAAAACTCTCGACCAAAAACTCACCCGAATTGCCGCCGATTCGGCTTGCCGCGATTTCATCCTTGCCGATGCCAAAGACCCAGACATGGGGTTTGGCATTTCGGCCCCCGGGCTGGCGACTCGCCACAGTCGCCTCGGTCGTCGTTATCGCAGCCTCGCGGAGTTTCGCCAATCGATTCGAGAGATCGTACAGCAGGGGCTGGTCGATATCATGCTGATGAGCGCTAGCACTTCGGAGCAATTGACGGTTGACGAGAAGCTGTTTGCGAATTCCTCAGTGACGCCGGCCGCGCGTGCTAACGATACGACAGACATCTGGTGCGGCCAGACCGGGAGCTACAAAAGCCAGCCTTCGCTTTCTTTTCAATCGACGACTATCGACCAGATTCAGTCCGGCCGTTGTCACTGCACTGACGCCGAGCGGAGTCGCGGTGCCAACCTCGGGCTCTACTCGATCACTTTCAACAATCATTCGGAGCGCGACCGCGAATCGCTGGAGCGCTACAAGGCTTTCCGGATGGAAGCCGAAGCGAAAGGTTTTCGACACTTTCTTGAAGTGTTTGAACCCAATGCACTAGGAGAAAACCCTGTTGAGAATATGGGAGCTTACGTAAATGATTGCATTGTTCGCACGCTGGCCGGGGTAACTCGCAGCGGTCGACCAATTTTTCTGAAGATTCCTTACTTTGGTCCTGCGGCGATGGAGGATCTCGCGGCTTACGATCCAACTCTCGTGATCGGGGTACTTGGAGGGTCGGCCGGCACCACGCGCGACGCTTTTCAGTTATTACATGACGCACGAAAGTATGGCGCGAGAGCAGCTTTATTTGGGCGCAAGATCAATCAAGCGGAGGACCAGCTTTCCTTTATTCGCTATCTGCGTTTGCTCGCCGATGGCCAAATTGAGCCGGAAGAAGCAGTCCGAGCGTATCACGCCGAGCTTGAGCGGCAAAACATTCCTCCGCAGCGGGCTCTAGCACTCGATCTACAGGCGACCAAGGCTTGAATTCGGGTTCCAATTCTTCACTGTCTTTCTATTGCTCCACGGCTCAGGATTCTCCTGCTCTCGCGCAGCGCGGGGGCGGGCGCTTGGGCCCGACTGACTAGAGAGCCATGCCCAATCTCACCTCCGAGTGGCTTTGAGCCAAATCGCACACGGCGGATTCTGAAACCCACCTCAAGACCGTTACATTCGGAAAAGGTGGCTAGCCATTCTTGCCTCAAGCAACCCGCTCGCCACAAAACGGCACTGTCCTGGAAGCTCTTCGACCTAGGTTTCGTTATGACCGGGTCGCGGTGCGCGCCGGGCAGGACGTGCTGCTTCTTTTGAGCAGACCGCGACGAGAGGACCTTCCAACAACACGCCTTTAAAGCTGCCCTTCATGCTCACACCACGCAGTCACACCGGCCGAATAAGCAACGCAATTGACCTGAACGAGTGCTATTTGGTGCTTGAAACCAGGCAATTGCTCGCGGTCACGGTTGCCTATGACTCTTCAACCAACATCCTGACGATCACTGGCGACAGTTCGGCTGATTCAGCCTACGTCATCAACGCCGCGGGTGGGCAGATTGAAGTCACAGGGACGGGGATCGACGCTCAGTACTTCAGCGCTGCAAGTATCAGCCGAATCGATTTCCTCGGCTACGGCGGTAATGACCATTTCGAAAATCAAACTTCGATCGCAAACCGAGCCTTCGGTCATGCAGGAGACGATTTTCTCTCGGGTGGCAGCGGGGCGGACTGGTTCAGCGGAGGCTCTGGAAGCGACGAGATTCGCGGGAATCAGGGAAATGATACGCTGATGGGCAGTGAGCAAAACGACTTGCTCTACGGCGGCGAAGGCAATGATACGCTGACAGGATTCACCGGAGACGACACGCTTTACGGTGGCTCAGGAGACGATTTCCTTTACGGACAAGCAGGAAATGATTTCGTTGACGGCGAGGCGGGCAACGATCGAGTTCGGGGCAATGCCGGCGCGGACACGCTCTACGGTGGAGCCGGTAATGACTACATGATGGGCGACACCGAGAATGATCAGATGTACGGCGGAACCGGAGCGGACGAGCTCTACGCTTGGTGGGGCGATGATTTGCTCGATGGTGGTGACGGAGATGACAATCTTTATGCTCACGACGGCAACGACGTTTGCCGAGGCGGCCCTGGGGCTGACTTGATTCGAGGGGGCAATGGAAATGACTCAATCTACGGTGAAGCAGACGACGATCGGCTCTACGGGGAGAACGGAAATGACTTAATCCGCGGCGGCAGTGGTGTCGACTTGCTTAGAGGTGGAAATGACAATGACTCGCTGCATGGCGGCGACTCCGGTACCAGCGATACGCTCTACGGCGATGCGGGTTACGATCGATTCTTGCGACAAGGCAGCGACACGGTCGTCGACAAAGCAGCCGAAGACGCGATTATTCGCTTTGAAAATGCCACCGGCACTTGGACTGACCGCGAAATCGAGGTGATTGATGAAGGTTTGGCAATGCTCGTGGCTGAAACTGCGAACAACGCCCTGCTTCTCGATTCACTTGACCCGCAGGATCTCGGATTCTTCAAGTATGCAGAACTCGACGGGGCTGCCGCCTGGAATCAGCTTGCAATCTATGAGCAACAGCAATGGAATTACATCACCGGGCAATGGGAAACAACCGGCTACACCTACGAGCGCGAGATCCATTTCGCAGACTGGGATGAATCGTCTGCTTGGTACAACTCGCAGTACTCGCTGATTGCGGTCCACGAGTTAGGTCACAACTGGGATAGCGAGGAAGAATTGGCGACCATTTCGGCAAATGCCAGCCAGCTCTGGGTTAACTTCCTTGCGATCAGCGATTGGCGGGATGTGAATCCTAATTCTCCCGGCAGTTTTACCCAGTCGCTCGACGGCAATCATTGGTTTGCCAGTTCCGCGAGTTTTGCCGAGAACTACGGCCAAACCAACCCGCGTGAAGATTTCGCGACGATTTGGGAATACTTCTTTAACCCGGACGCTGACCCAGCGCTGGCCACTGCCCTACAGCCAAAACTGAGCGTACTGAATAACCTCTTCGCTCTAGTTCAAGGTTAGTCTGAAACGTCAGCAGCCCCTAATTATCCCAAGACTCTCGGAGTCGTGGAAAGTAGTTGAAACAGGGCCGGCGATTGTCAACTTTGCTGCCGCGTTGAGGCCGATTCAGCTTCTTCAACTTTCGCAATTGGGACCTTGGTAAAGAGGTAGTGGGCGACGAACCACTCGCTGCCATTGCGGTAGCCAAAGAGTTCGGCGCAGGCGAGGAAGAACATGCGCCAGCGATGAAACCAGCGGCTTCCCTCGCCTCGCCCGTAGGTTTCATCAAACAGCTCAATGATCTCTCTGCGATGGGAGTACATGTTGGCGAGCCAGAGATTGCTGGTCCGCTCGTAGTGCCGTCCGTCCCAGCGCCATTGGCGGCGCACGGCCAAATACTGGTCGTAACGTGAAAAAAGCTGCTCGTTGGGCATCATGCCGCCAGAAAAGAAATAGCGGCCCATCCAATTGGCGGCACCATCTGTTTCAAAGGGATAGGCAAATTCCTTGTGGCAGAAAATGTGAACAAACATTTTGGCCTCAGCACGCATCCAGGTCGAAATCCGCTGGAGCAATTCGCGGTGGTTCCGCATGTGCTCGAACATTTCCACTGAGACCACGCGGTCGAATTTCCGATCGAGTTCCAGTCGATTCATGTCGCAAGTGATCACGTCGAGATTGCCATCGACGCCTCGCCTTAAAGCCTGCTGCAAGATGTACTCTCGCTGGGTGCGCGAATTGGAGACGGCCGTAATGCGACTATTTGGATAACGTTCGGCCATCCAGAGGGTCAGCGAACCCCAGCCGCACCCCAGTTCGAGAACATCTTGCCCGTCCCGCAGTTCGGCGCGTTGGCAGGTGACTTCCAAAGCGGCTCGCTCTCCGCTCGCAAGGTCACCGCGAAAATCTTCGAAATAACAACTGCTGTACTTTTTATGCGGGCCTAGGACGAGGTCATAAAAACGAGTCGGAACTTCGTAGTGCTGTTCGTTCGCCTTTTCCGACAGCGGAGCCAACTGCGAGGTTTCAGACTGTACCAGAAAGTCGACGGTCCGCTGTTGCCGCTCATCGAGTGTGCCTTCGTTGAGTGTCGCCAACCGTTGCCGCAGCAGCGCCCGGATTCCAGCTCGCTCGAGGCGTTCCGGAATCCAACCGCGTTCAATTGCCTCGATAGCTACTTTGGTGAGTTGTTCTTTAATCATTTGTCTTGCCGACACCAGGGTCGGAGTTCAGCGGTCAACGATTTTATTTCAGTGATTTGCGTTCAAGCCAATCCGATTCAATTAGCTTTGGGCTGAGTCCGAGGAAACCATGGAAAAAAGGGACTCGTGGTTTGCTGGTAGCGGCGATAGGCTTCGCCCCGACTCTTTAGTGACTGGGCTTCGGTTGGCGGAATCCCGGTGACCCGGGTGATCAGGTACCACATCGTCAGCGGGCCGAGCAGGGTCAAGCAGCCCCAGGGCCAGTTGCTGATGGCAAAGCAGACGTAAGCCCACCAGTGCAGCCACTCGAAGAAATAGTTTGGGTGTCGCGAGTACCGCCACAGCCCGAGATTGCAAACTTGCCCTCGATTGGCCGCCTGACTGCGGAATCGGGAGAGTTGCCAATCAGCCAAACTCTCTCCGGCGATGCTCAACACGCCGATGGCCAAACCAAACCAGTCGAGCCAGATCAGCGGCTGAGGGTTTTGCAACGCAATCAAGATTGGCAGGGCAAAAAGCACCACACCGACAGCCTGCAACTGGTAAAAGCGAAACATTCTCCAAGCAGCTTGGGGCCCCCACTGCTCTTTGAGCGCCGTGTAGCGACCATCCTCCGGCATGGTCAACACGCGCATCAGCACATAGCCTGCCAAACGAATCGCCCACACGAGAACGACAGCGAGGACCAGCCACTTGCGTTCAGCCAATCCTGCTGGGCTGAGCCAAGCGAAGGCGGCGGAGAGCAGTCCAACACCGGCTGCCCAGGCGACGTCAACAATCCCTGCGTCGCCAGTCCAGAGCTGAACCAGCCAAAGCAGCCCCATCAAACAGGCTGCGGCCAACCATCCAAGCAGAATCAGGGTGAGCATGCTCATGAGTTGATCGCCGCGTCTGATGAGCCACTTTCTGCAGCACGGTCGGCATGGGAATGGCGCTGCGACAAATGCCCAGCTATTTTTACGCCGTGGTCAAGCCGGCACTGGCGATGAGCCCAGAGCATATGCACGAGGTTGATTTGTCGCTCGTCAAAGCCAGCTTCGCAGTAAGCGAGGTAGTAATCCCACATCCGGATGAAACGCTCGTCGTATCCCAGCGCCCGCACCTCTTCAATTTGCTGATGAAAACGTTGCCTCCAGCGGCGGAGGGTCTCGGCATAGTGGGGCGCATAATCGTTGAGCTCTACCAGTCGCATGCTGGCTGAGTCAGCAGCGCACTGGACCAAGCGGGAAATGCTCGGGAGACTCCCTCCGGGGAAAATGTACTTGCAGATAAAGTCCACACTGCTGAGATGTTGACGATAACGCTGGTCAACAATCGTGATCGCTTGCAGCAGAAGCAAGCCGTCGGGCTTGAGCAAGGAGTTACACTTTTCGAAGAAGGTTTCGTAAAAGTGGTCTCCCACTGCCTCGATCATCTCGACGGAAATAATTTTGTCGTATTTCCCTTCCAGCAAGCGATAATCGCGATCGAGCACGGTGACGCGATCTTTCAGGCCTTCCATCTCCACGCGGCGGCAAGCCCAATTGAATTGCTCTTTTGAAATCGTGGTAGTCGTCACGCGACAGCCAAAGTGTTTGGCTGCGTAACAGGCGAGCGAACCCCAGCCAGTCCCGATCTCGAGCAGATGGTCGCCGGGTCGCAAGTCGAGCATCCGACAGAGCCGGTCCATCTTGTTGAGTTGGCCGCGATGCAGGCTCTCTCCATGGCCGCTTCCTCCCAGTTCGCTAAAGACGGCGCTCGAATAATTCATTGTTGGGTCAAGGAACAGTTCAAAGAACTCGTTGCCCAGGTCATAGTGCTCGCGAATGTTCTTGCGAGCTTGGCGGGTGCTATTGCGACGCAGCCAGTGTCCCAGCCGCTCCCAAGATTTTCGCCAGCGTCCAAAGCCGCGATCGAAATCATCCGCCAGGTCCAGATTGCGGGTCATCAACCGCACCAGCCCCGTGAGGTCGCTGCAACTCCAATCACCATCCATCAAACTTTCGGCAGCCCCCAAGCCACCTCCCCAGAGCACGCGGCTGTAGAACACCGGCCGATGAACTTGAATCTCAATAGGTGAAGCCAAAGTCCCGTCGGCCGACTTCTCAGGAACACCAAACAGGTATCTTCCAGTCGAGTCTTGAATAGCCAATTGGCCGTGACGTAGCCGGCGGACGATTCCAAAGACGAATTGGCGTTGAATCCGGCTGCGCAGCTTAAGCTGTTCTGGAGCTTTAATCGGAGTAGGAATCATGGGACCTCTACGGTGGAAGTGGATTCCGAACGAGTTGATAACGTTGACGTTGGGGCACTTTCGCGCGACTTGGCCGAGGCACTTAGTTCCCGCATCGCGTCTGCAGCAGATAACTCATGATGGTGAATGTTACTGCGCTGAAGCGAGCCTTTTCCAATGCCCTGATTACCATGTGGCCGGCCTTTGGCTGGATGCGGGACAAACGGCACCCGTTTCCACCAAAGCCGAAGGGCTTGCCAATAGATTTGGATGAAGATTCGAAACGTGCTGAAGGGGAAAGTGAACATCAATCGGGTGAGATTGGCTGTGGAGATTTCTCTCTGCTCTAACTGCATCGTGACATCAAACAGGGGGCGATTGTCGCGACGATTGACAACGTCTACGGAAAGTCGCTCCGCGGGGGGCGGCAGGTGCCAAGCATATTCCATGTCGAGATTCATGAAGGGGCTGACGTGGAACACTTTTTCGACGGGCTTGGCAGCCGCAAGCTTGTAAGCGAAATGCTCCGGTTTGAGAACGTAACAGTGGCGCTGTCCCCAAGGCGTGTTGTTGACCTCGGCGACAATAAAGTCGGGCTGCGGTGAGTCAGGCTGCCGAAAGCAGTAGTAGAAGGAAACCGGGTTGAACACAAAGCCGAAGTGTCGAAGTTGCGTCAGCAACCTGATCGTTCCAGAAAAGGACTCACCGGTCTGGCTCTGAATTTCTCGCTGAACGCTCTGAGCAAGCGGTTCTGCGGGATTGCCAAAATGGTCTCGACGATGGAAACGAAAAGGAGCGGGACGGCGCACTGACCATAGCCAGCGTCCTGCGAAGACTTCGTCCAACTCGGATAGGTCGAGATAGATCAGGTAGATTCGATTGCGAAATGCGTGGCCTGGTTCTTCCAGTCGGCGGTGTCGGACCCAGCCTGCGTAGATGCAACTGAACATGATTTTCGATCCAGATAACGACAAACTGCCAGAGCGCTGTTAACGCCATCCTCGTGAAAACCATTGCCCCAGTAGGCGCCGCAGAAGGAGGTGCGATTGGGACCGATCAGCTCGCCATGTCGACGCTGGTTCTCACGGCGGTCCGCGGTAAAGACAGGGTGATGGTAAACGATGCTGCGAATGACTCGGCGGGGGTCAATTCGGTCGCCGCAGTTCAGACTCACACAGAAGGTCTGCGGGCTGACTACCCCCTGCAGTAAATTCATGTTGTAAGTGACGGTCGCCTTGGCAATTGCCTCCGGAGCCTCGCTGGCCGGAATGTGATAATTCCAGCAGGCCCAAGCTCGACGGTTGCGGGGCAGCAATTTTGTATCGGTGTGCAGCACAGCGAGATTTTTCTCATAGGGGAAACCGCTGAGCACCTCTCGTTCAACGGGAGTCGCAGAGCCATTCAGAATCAACAAAGCTTGGTCGCTGTGGCAAGCAAAGATGACATGGTCAAAAATTTCCGGAGCGCCTCCCCGATGGGTCCGAATTTTGACGTGCTCTGCCGTTCGTTCGACGGAAACAACGGGTGAGTTCAAGCGAATCGAGTCAGCCAGCGGGCGAGCTAGTACCTCGACGTATCGCTGAGAGCCTCCGTTGATAACTCGCCACTGCGGACGATTGCGCGTGCTAAGCAATCCGTGATTGCGATAGAAATCGGCGATGAAACGAATCGGAAAACCTTCAACTGCCGAGTGCGGACAACTCCAGATGGCCGAAGCCATCGGAAGAAAATACTTGTCGATAAACTGCCTGCCAAATCGGTGCTGGCTGAAGAACTCTCCCACTGTCTGATTTTCGGGAGCAGCGGCAAGCAACTGCTCGGCTTGGCGATTAAAGCGAAGCAGTTCCGACAAAAGCCCAAGGAATCGGGGGCTGAACAGGTTTCTGCGCTGAGCAAACAAGCCATTTAAATCAGCGCCGCGGTACTCCAGCCCGCTTTGCTCACAGCTAACGGAAAAGGTCATCGAGGTCGGCTTGGAGGAAACCCCTAATTCGTCCAGCAAGCCACAGAAATTGGGATAGGTCCGGTCGTTGAAGACAATGAACCCCGTGTCAATCGCATACTCGCGACCTTCGAGTTCAAATTCGACCGTATTGGTGTGTCCGCCGATGTAGTCGTTCGCTTCGAACAACGTCACATCGTGCTGCTGACGCAGATTGTGGGCTGCGGTCAGCCCAGAAATTCCCGACCCGATAATGGCAATTTTCATCTGGCCGACATCCTTTCTTTTGGAGTCCCGTTAGGAGTTCCAGCTTGGACATTTTCCAAGGGGAAGTTCTTTGCGGAGCGGCCTGAGGCTTGGGCTGGCCCCCCGCCAACCGGGGCAGATGCTCTCTACCACCACGAGGGGAGGAAAAATCGAACGCGGTGAGAGCCTTGAGAGAACTCATTCAAATCGTTCAATTCGTTCAGCAGTCTATTCCATTCATTTTCGGGATACAACCCTGAGCGGCTGAATTTTTCTGTGAATTTCTGAATGATTTTACGGAGTTTGCCCTACGGCTATTACGGAGCCGAGAAAAATCGTTCACGTCGACCAGCCATAATCTTTACCAAAGGGCCTTTAAATGAAGTTGAAACCCTCAAATTGCCGGGAAATGTTGGGCGGCTGGCGTCTGTTCCGTGACTTGCCTGCCTTCCTGTTGGCTCTAGCCAGCTCGTTTGGGATTTCACAAACGGTCTCGGCTCAGGAAACGACTGCTCAGCCGGTCTCGGTCAACACCGACTGGACTCAGTGGCGCGGGCCAGACCGAACGAGCCAGCTGAAGTCAGACATTTTGTCCAACCAAGCCAACCTGGATAACCTCGAGCGGAAATGGCGAGTCGAAGTCGACGCGAGCTATTCGGGTCCGATCGTTGCCGGCAAGCGGGTTTTCGTGACGGAGACCAAGGACCGGAAGTTCGAAGTCGTGCGTTGCTTGGACCGCGAGACGGGCAAGCAAATCTGGGAAGCCCAGTGGGAAGGCGCGATGAAAGTGCCGTTCTTCGCGGCGGCTAACGGCAGCTGGATCCGCTCCACCCCGACCTACGATGACGGCCTGCTGTTCGTCTGTGGAATGAGGGACGTTTTGGTTTGCTTGAATGCCGAAACTGGAGAGCAGGTTTGGAAAATCAACTTCCCCGAGCAGTATGAAACCAAGCTGCCCGATTTCGGATACGTTTCGTCTCCTTTGGTTGACGGAGAAGACCTCTATACCCAAGCGGGAAGCGCTGTCTTCAAGCTTAACAAGCGAACCGGGGAGCTTAAGTGGCGAGGGATGCAAGGTGCCGAGAACATGATGTCGGGCGGCGCTTTTAGCAGCCCAATCATTGCGAATCTCCATGGTGTACGCCAAATCGTTGTTCAGTCTCGCGAGGAACTGGCTGGATTGAATTTGGAAACGGGTGATGTCCTCTGGCGTCAATCAGTTCCTAACTTCCGCGGCATGAACATTCTCACTCCGCTGGTGATTGGCAATCGGATCTTCACCAGCACCTACCAGGGCGGCACTTTCCTGTACGACATCAAGAAAGATGGCGACAAGTGGAGCGTCCAGCAACTGTGGAAGCAATCGACCCAAGGTTACATGTCGTCACCAGTTGTGATTGGCAACCACGTCTACTTGCACCTGCGGAATCAGCGGTTCACTTGCATTGATCTTGAGACTGGCAAGTCAACTTGGATCTCGGAACCATTCGGGCAGTACTGGAGCATGGTTGCCGCTGGTGACCGCATCTTGGCACTCGACGAAAAGGGCGACTTGCTGCTCATCAAGGCGTCTCCAGAGAAGTTTGAACTACTTGGGAAGCAGCACCTATCTGATGAATCGACTTGGGCGCACGTCGGCTTTGTCGACCGCGAAGTCTTCGTTCGCGAGCTAAATGCGATGAGCGTTTACACTCTGTCCGTCCCGAAGGCTCAGTAACCAAAACCAGCCGAAGTCGCAGCAATTTCAGCGGGATACTGCTAAAGTTCCCCGAGGCTTTGGCTGCTACCAAAACATCTCCCTGGGCCCAACATGTGAGTTTGGGCAATTCAGGTCAATCCAAGGCAGTCCGCCTCGTGCGGGCTGCCTTTTTTGTTTTCTGGCTCGTAGGCGATTTACCTAATCAATCGTGTTCGGGAACGATTCGATTTCATTTGATTTGTTTCGGACCCGCTGAGAATTTGTAGCTCAACGTGTATCATGGAGGGACTGAGCAATTTGGCTGTGCTGGTTCTTGAATGACCACCCCTGAATTGCAGCTCCTGTCTGCTCCCGTTCCTAACTCACTCCAAGCCGAATAATGGCATCTCTCCGCTCTTTTTTTGCACCCAAGCGACTGGCTATTTCTTTCGAACTGTTTCCTCCCAAGACAGCCAAAGGGGAGGATAACATGTACGAGCATGTCTCGAGATTGATGGCTTACTCTCCCGATTTTGTTACCTGCACCTACGGGGCGGGTGGTTCGACTCGGGACAAGACGCTGGAGATTATCGACCGAGTAAAACGACGATTCGGTCTTCCGGTCGCTTCTCACCTGACGTGCGTCGGCAGTTCACAAGCTGAACTTCGGGCCTATTTGACGAAAGCCAAATCGCAGGGTGTTGACTACATTGTTGCTCTTCGCGGGGATCCGCCGCAGGGGGAGACCGATTTCCGTCCCGTTCCGGGTGGTTTGAGTCACGCCAATGAACTGGTCAGTCTGATCCGCAGCGAATTTCCCGAGTTCGGGATTTTAGTTGCTGGCTATCCGGAAACGCATCGCGAAGCGCCCAGTCGCGAGATCGACTTGGCGAACTTGAAACGTAAAGTTGCCGCTGGGGCAGACGTTGTGGTGACTCAGCTGTTTTATGACAACGCGGACTTTTTCCGTTTCCGCGATGATTGCCAGCGACTGGGCATAAATTGCCCGGTTGTTCCGGGACTACTCCCGATTCTGAGCCTCCAACAGATCGAGCGAATCACTTCGCTGTGCGCCGCAGGGTTGCCTGATGCCTTGATTGCTCGACTGCGTAAACACGACTCCCCCGAGTGGCATTTCCGCGTCGGAGTGGAGTGGGCAATTGAACAATGTCGGGGATTGATTGAAGCCGGTGTGCCCGGATTGCATTTCTATGTATTGAATCAATCGCCAGCAACGCTTGAAATCCTCGAGTCTCTAGGCGGCGCCGAAACGAGATCGACAAAAGGAAACTAAAAATGAAAACCGCAAACAAACCAATTCGATGGCGTCTGTTTTTGGCTTGTCAAACAGTCCTGATGTCATGCTCGTTCACTGCGGGGTTTGCGCAGGAACTGACACCACCTTCAAGTACTCCGGGGAATCCGCCCGCGGCAGGCTCGCCCCAAGCAGACCAAGCTGACAATCCTAACCGGACTGCCTTGGTCGAACGCCTGACGGATGAAATCGCAGCCCTCACTCCCGGCAATCTCAAGCAACCTGACACCTTGCGGGGAGAGGTCTCAGCAGCAATTTCTCTGATGCTTGACAACAAAGTCTCGGATGCCGAGGGAAAGCTTGATGCTTTGCGAAAGACTTACCCTCAACTGCCCCCCATGCAACTTTGCACGGCTGCTGTTTATTTTGCAGTGAACAACGGCACCGAAGGATTGCGGCTTTTAGAAGAAACGGCGATCGCCCATCCCGATTTACCGACTGTGTACACCGCTTTCTCGCGACTTGCGATTGCTCAGCGACGAAAGACCGACGCCTTGGCGCTGCTCGATGCGGCTCGGGCCAAAATCGACAAAGGAACTTGGTCCGAAGAAGAGAAGTCGCACTTCGAACTTGCGTGGCTTGATGCTACGGCCGACTTGATGATGTTGCGAATGGACTACGCAGAGGCTCGTAAATTTCTTGACCAACTGTTGGTTCGCCGACCCGATGACGCTCGTTCCGTAATGCGACTTGCTGAAGTCGAGTTTGCACAGGAAAACGAGATTGCCTGCCTTGAGCGCCTGCGAAAATTCTCGGAGCTGACTCCAGGACGGCCTTCTCCCGAGTTGATGATGGCGACTTTGCTTGCCGCGAGCAAGCGAGCCCAACAGGCCGATGAGTGGGTAGAAAAAGCCCGCCAAGCTCAACCGGAAGAACCAAAAGTGCTGCTCGATTATGCGAGTTGGATGTTGGACCGCGAAAAATTCACCGAGTCAGGCAACGCGTTGGATGCTTTGGAAAAGCTCAGCCCGGGAAAGCCAGAAGTCAAATTACTGCGGGCGAAAATCGCCTTCATCAACCGCGACTACGTTTCTTCGGAAAAAATGCTTGGCGAGTTGCGAGTCAGTGAGCCGGGACGGCCTGACATCGCCAACCTTTGGGCAATGGCTTTGGCTGAAAACCCTCAGGCTGACAAGCGGCAACAGGCTGTTGAGGTCGCCGCTCAAAACGCGCAACTCCAACCCGAAAATGCGATTGCGGCAGCCATTTTGGGTTGGACCCTCTTCCGCCAAAATGAGCTCAAGCAAGCCGGCGAATGGTTTGGCCGCGCGTCTCAAAGCCAGCGATTGACCCCGGAGATGGCTTATTTCATGGCGAAGTTCTTCCAAGCCGCTGGGCAGAAGGAACAAGCTTTGAAATTGGTGACTCAAGCCCTGGAGCAGCCCGGCCTGTTTCTCTATCGCAGCACCGCCCGCGATCTGCGGAAAGAACTACTGGGTGAAAAGTAATTGCACTTGGGCGGTTCGTTAATTGCCCAAAGCTGCGAGACAAGTGATTTCTGCGGGCTGATTCTCTGAGAGTCAGCTCCCGACGAGGGCACTACGGGGAGCGCTACACTGGCTCAGTCGTCCGATGAACGGGATTCGTCCCAACAAGCTGGGAACGCAGCAACTGAGATGGCTGCTGGACCGGCGGCTGTTGGGACGACCATGCCCCACTGGAAAGCCGATGGCTATCTGCTGGCCACGGCGATGATGTGGGGGATTAACATCCCGGTCGTCAAGGAAGCAATCACTCGGCTGGATCCGTTTCTCTTTAACGCCTCGCGACTGGTTTTTTCGGCTCTCGCTCTGGCCTTAATGGTCTGGATCGAATGGCGAAGCGGGTATCGCCAACTCGCTCCGACTCCTTGGCGCAAGGTCTTGTTATTTGCTTTCATGACAGGGTTTGTGTATCAAATCCTGTTCATGCTCGGGATCACTCGAACCACCGCGGGCAACACCGCCTTGCTGCTGGCGACCATGCCAGTTTGGACTGCGATCCTTTCTTATTTCTTTTTCCATGAACGCTTGCCGCGTGTGACTTGGCTGGGCCTAGTGGTAACACTGCTCGGGACCACGCTCGTCATCGTCAGTGGCGGCAAGGTTAGCGGTCGCTCCGAGTATCTCTGGGGCAATCTGTTTATGCTGCTGGCCTCGATGTTGTGGGCGGTCGGTACTGTTTACAGCCGTCCTTTACTTCGGGACTTCAGTCCGCTGCGATTGTCGCTTGTCGCCAACGGATTATTCATGCCACTGCATCTGGCGCTGGCTCCGATCTGGATGCAGTTTCCAGCCAAGGAGTACGAACCCTGGCAGAAAGTCTTGTTTGAACCAGCCATCCTGACCGCGATCATTTACTCCGGCGCCTTCTCAACTGGGCTTGCTTACGCAACTTGGAATATCGGAGTGCGGCAACTTGGCGGAAGTCACGCGGCCGTTTACCAGAACATTGTGACCTTGGTTGCGGTGCTGGGCGGTTGGATCTTTTTAAAGGAGCCGGTGCTGGCCGTCCAAATTGCGGGAGGCGCGGTCATGCTGCTGGGGCTGTACCTGATGCGTCGCGGCCGACGTTGAGGCACGAATCTAACCATCGGTCCACGCCTGTGGTATTGAGGTTGTCCGCCAAAGCCAAAACTTGGCAGCTGCCGCGAGATTTTTTAGCGAGGCTTAATCCGAAGTGCCAGACGCAGCTTGCTCTAAAGCCAGTTGCTTGACTCGCTTGACCATCGCGAACAGGCCATTGCGGCGCTGGGGAGAGAGATGCTGGTTCAGCCCCAGCTGGGCAAAGTATTGATTCTCGTCGAGCTTCAGAATCTCTTCGGGCGTTCTCCGGTTGAACACCGCCAGCAGCACAACAATCAGGCCTTTGACAATCAACGCATCGCTGCCCGCCTCAATCAGCACCCGCTTTTCGTTTCCGTCTGAGACGACAGACGTCGCCAGCCAAACTGTGCTCATGCAACCTTTGACAATCTGCTCTGACGTTTTCAGCTCAGCAGGCAATTCGGGCAGCTGTTTGCCAAGGTCGATCAAATAGTCGTATCGCTCTTCCCAATCTTCAAGCTCTTGAAATTCTTTCAGAAGTTCGTCGAGATTCGGCAGCATTGCAAGAGCGAGTCCAAAGGATTGGGATTAGTTTGGATCAATCGTACCGCTTACCGCAAACAGAAGGCAGGGGTTAATGTTTCCGTTCCAAGAGCTGAGAAAATCACGGCGGGTTCCGAATCGCGCACAAAAAAGCGGCTGGTTTTGGCCAGCCGCACGGATTTACCAGTCGTTACCAAAGGACACTATCGAATTCGGAAATCACGGGAGCGGGTAACGCTGCGGCTCCGCTCGACCTCCCGACCGGCTTGAACTCGACGTTCGGTTGCCAGCGGCACGGGAACAGGCATGGGAGCAAAGCCCGGAAAACTGCCAGCGTTCGAAAAGCTGACTCCGCCGTAGCCGATCGGCCCGGGCGCAAAACCGCCTGTGCCAACTCCACCTCCGTATCCCCAATCGCCGCCACCGAAGCCGCTCTCGTAGTAGCCGCCGCCGAATTGTCCGCCGCAGACCAGCGCCTCTAAAACAGTAGCTCGATGGCACATCTCAGCGAGGATCCGTTCGACTCGGCTGACACAGCCGCGGTCCAGCCCAAGCGGGCCGAAGTCCTGACGGTAGCCGCGAGCGCGGTCGACCAGGCACTGGAGCCGATTAACGCTTTCCACCAGACAATTGACCTCGCCGGGCAAATCGCAAACCCGATTGCGGGAACGAGCGGCCGATCGGACTCGCCGAGCAGCCGACTCGACATCGTTCCGGGCTCGGTTCAAGTCGCGGAAGACACAGCTGCAGTGAAAGTGATCACGCAGTTCGGGGCGCAGTTCATCTGCCAGGCAGCGAATGGTATCGGCCTCCTGCTCGATGCGGCAAAGGTCCTGCGGCTGGCCAGCAGCTAATGTCCCGCCCGCAAGCACCCCCAAAATCCAAACTCCTAATCCCATTCCGACAGCAACTCGATTCATCGCGGCTCCTTCAGCGCTAGCGTATTCAACTCAACCAGCCTGTCGCACATTCTCTCGGGTCACCGGGAAGGCGATAGGCGTCCACCAGCGACCAGCGGTGGATGACAAGCAATTAATGCAACCCGCGCGCCATAAGGCAAACTTCCGTCCTCGATTCCGAAATTGCTATCTTTTTCAGGCTGTCCCGCTGCCTCATCACCTACAGAGACACCAGCCCAAAATCAAAATGACGGCGCAGCGCAATCAAAATGAGAATCGCGACCTTGCTTGTTTACTTCAACAGCAGTTCAAGGTCCTCAACGGTCAACGAACCAATCACGCTGGAGTCTTCCGAGATAATTGCCTCGGCGAGTTGCCTCTTGGACTGCTGCAACTGAATGATTTTCTCTTCAATCGTATCCTTGGCAATCAAACGGTAGCCGAACACGTGGCGTTGCTGGCCGATGCGATGCGCCCGGTCGATAGCTTGAGCCTCGACAGCTGGGTTCCACCAAGGGTCGAGGATAAACACATAGTCGGCACTGGTCAGATTCAGGCCGTGCCCGCCTGCTTTGAGGCTGAGCAGAAACAGCGGAATGTTGTCATTTTTGTTAAACCGCTCGACACAAGATTTACGATCTCGGGTTCCGCCATCCAGATATTCGAACTTGATTTTTCGCTTTTCCAGTTCGGGCTTGAGCAGCGCGAGCAGGCTTGTGAACTGGGAAAAGACCAGCGCTTTGTGCCCCTCGGAGATGACTGACTCCAATTGCTCAAGCAGGACTTCAAATTTGGCGGACTTGGCTCGAGCCTTTTTGGGGTTTACATCGAGGTTAACCAGAGCCGGATGGCAGGCGATTTGCCGCAACCGGAGCAGCGCCTCAAGCACATGAATCTTCGACTTCCTGATCCCCTCTTGCTGCACTTTTTTGAGTAGCGACTGTCGATAGAACTCCGCGACCTCTTCATAAATCTCTCGTTGGCGGCCCTCCATTTCACAGAACAGCGTTTGTTCGGTTTTGTCTGGCAGGTCTTTCAGCACCTGCTGCTTCGTGCGGCGAAGTAGCAACGGGCGGAGGGCTTTGCTGAGCCGCTCGAGCGATTCCTTCTCACCTTCGTTACCCAATTCCGCGAATGCCTGTGAACTGCCAAGCATGCCCGGATTGAGAAACTCAAAAATCGACCACAAGTCGCTCAGCCGGTTTTCGACTGGCGTTCCGGAAAGGGCCAGTCGATGCTCGGCCCGAATCAAACGGGTTGCTTTAGCGGTCTGCGAATCGGAATTTTTGATGGCCTGAGCTTCGTCGAGAATGGCGTAATCGAATTCAATCTCACTGAGCCAGGTAATATCGCGGCGAAGAGTTCCGTAGGTGGTAAGGACAATGTCGGATTCGGCAATCTGGTCTCGCAGAGCTTCCCGGCCAATCCCTGAAAAGTCGAGCACCCGCAAGCGGGGGGCAAACTTTGCCGCTTCCGCCTGCCAATTGAAGATCAGGCTCTTGGGGACCACCAAAAGACTCGGTCGATGTTCGGGTTGTTTTTTCTTTCGCTTGCGATCCTGCCGCCAAGTATCCAGCATCGCGAGGACTTGGACCGTCTTTCCGAGGCCCATATCGTCGGCCAGACAACCTCCGAGACCAAAGTCCCTGAGAAAATGCAGCCAGCTGTGCCCTTCGAGTTGATAGGGGCGAAGCTCGCCTTGGAAAGTCGGGCGGACAGCGCGGGGCTCGATCCCGTCGAATTGGCGAATCCGTTGACGGAACTTGGCAAACGCTTTGTCGAAGCTGACAAATTCTCGTTCAGCCAACATCGCGTCGAGCAAAAAGGCCTGAGATTGGTTGAACCGGATCGATTGGTCTTGGGTCTTGCCCAGCTTGAGGAGTGCCGCAAACTTTTTCTGCCAATCATCGGGCAGTACGCCGAGCGCCCCGTTATCCAAGCGAACAAAGCCGTTGTCTTCCAGTCGCTTAAGAATCTCGGGCAGTGGCAAAACCTCATCGCCAAACTCCATTTCCCCCGAGAGGTCAAACCAGTCGATTCCGCTGGCGATATCGATGCGAAATTCACCGCCCTGCCTGATTTTTTCCTTGGCGACGGAAACGGCCCACCCCTTGTCCAGCATTCGATGGACAACTTTGAGTAGGTTACCAGCGTTGACTTGTAGCAGGTCTTGACCCGCCGAGATTCGGGCAAGGTTCTCTGTAACCAGCTCGACTATTTCGCCGTGTAATTCGACTTCGCGCGGAATATCCCGGGGGAAAAATTGGTCCGAATAGGGATCGAACACCAGCTGCTGGGGACTCGCGAGCGGGACGAAATTGTCCTGATACTGGACGCCAACCTCGCCGCGCCAGAAGCTTGCCTGTTTCTCCAGCCGCAGAGCACCCTGTGGAGCCACCGCCATTTCGCGAAGTTGCAATTCAGGAGGCAACTCGAGTGCCTCCAAGGACAATCGTTCATACAAGAACCTGCGAAACTGGGCCTTGTTCCGCTTGGGTACGCGGATCGGCTTCTCGAGCAAACGCTGCAGCAGCATCCGTTGAGTTTCTGGCAGCCCGAGACATCGATCTGCATGAAACACTTGTCCAAAAGCAATCAGGAAATCATCCGTCAGGGAAGTGGCTGACTCGGCATGCCAAAGCCTACAGTGAACTTGCCAATTAGTCCCAGAAGGATCCTCCTGAACCAAAATTTTTGTCTGCCACTGCCGCTCATCCAAATGCCGGATGATGAGGAAACCCTGGTCACTGGGATCGCGATTCGGTTTTGGCAGTAGCCCGAACCTTCCGGTCGCAATCAAGTCTGGCAGGATTAACTCCAGCCGCACTCGGTCGAGTGAGAAATGTTCGTGGTTTGAGTACCAATGACTTCTTCCGACGTTAAAGTCGCGAATGATCTGCAGCAGCCGTTTGTCTTCGGGCTCCAGCCCTATTTCAAGATTGTAGGCTGGTCGATTCGGCGTGAGTGGCCGCAGCGAATCGCTGCCCGGTTCGCGAAAATAAAGCCGCAATTTCGGTTCAGGCTCAAACTCAGAGCGGTTAATCGAAAGACCATACACCAACTGGTTTTTTGGGCGACCCTTAATCACCCCGGTAGTTCGCTGTCTGGCACCAAACTCTGCCAGGGGTCCGAGCAGACTACCCAACTCACGTTCGTCCAGCACCGGACCGAGACTTGCCTCCTGCGAGCCTGATTTCTGGCGAAACTCAACATCAATAATGTTTGGTGCGTTCCGGTCGACTAGTGAGTCCGCGTCGCTTTCGATACGGGCTTGGCCGCCCGACTGGGAGCCGTTTGCTTTTGATTTCTCCGGCTGCTCACTGCGACGAAATTGGTTTTTAATTTCGCTTAAAGCCTCGCTATCGCTAGCGTCATCAATTGCTTCAACTTCATCCTCATCCAACCAAATGAGAGACTTTACCTTCGATGGCAACGCGCATTCGCCGAGGCCATTTACCGTCTGAATCGTCGCCCAGATATGTTCACAGAGAAACCCCTCTTGGGCCTGATCGCACTCGCACTCCAACCCAAGGCGTCCCTTAAAATTCCAATTAATGTAGACATAGCACCACGCTGTGTCGTTGACGAAGGCCCGGACAAAAAACTCATCCACATGGTCAAGTTCTATTTTGCGGGCGTTCGAAAGGGCAGTTCCTTTCCGCAAAATCTGGGGTGCAAAAAAACTATCTAAAGGCTTCAGTCCCATCCCGTCCCACTCCTCATCGCTCGAGCTAGCGGCGGCCAACCTGAGCAACCGAAAACCCGACCCTTCGCTTGACTAATCGTAACCATTGAATCTGGTTCTTCCAAACGGCAAAAAGCCTCGCCCACTTAGACCTTGGGACTTACGAGACGGCCTCTAATTTTTTTCGCTAAAACCGATAATTTCTTACAAACTGTGAACTGTGGGCGGCAAAAGTGGCCCTCAAGGCCGAGACTTTTATCAGCTCGAGCTTGAAGTGCTGCCAGTCGTTGTTCCGGGCATACGATAAAATCTCCCCAATGCCTCCAGCTTCCAAGCAGATTATCGAGCCGAGATTACTCCAAAACTTTTCGTTGAAGCAAACCCAACCGCCCCCTCTCCGATGCTGTACACAGGCCTCTACATCAATCTCGATTCCAGCTGCGATCGACGAAAACGGATGGAAGCCGAGCTTAAAAACCTTGGCTTGGCGGAAAGGTATCAGCGGTTCGAGGCGATTCGAGGTGATCAAGTCAAAGAACAATCGCAAACCAACCTGACCGGAGGCCAACTGGGATGTTGGCTCAGCCATCTCGCTGTCTGGCGGCAGGCCGAGGGTAAAGGGAGTCATCTCCATGTGCTTGAGGATGACGCCGCCCTGAGCCCGCTCTTGGTGCGAGTTCTGGACGAATTGCAGCTGGATGATGGAAGCTGGGACCTGATTTTCACGGACGTCTATTTCCACCCGCCGTTGACCCCCGAGCAGTTCGCGCAACTTTGCGCGGCCCGCAAGGCTTTTCTTAAAGAGCAGCGGGTCTCGCTGATCGACCTCCGCCAACTCGCCTTTACGGGAACGACGTCTTACCTCGTCAATCAGCGCAGCCTTGGACGACTGGGCGAATTGCTTGGCGGAAAATGGCAAAGCAACCAGACAATCGATGTCGCGCTGCAGCAGCTTATTCGCCGCGGCGAACTTCGCGCGCGACTGACGTTTCCCTTTCTTTCGACGATGGCTGCCGAGAGTGAGCAATCGACCGCGGGAATGCAGGGACCCGCGATCAAGGCACTCGATGCCTTTCGCCGGGCTTGGTTTTACGCTGCGGATCCCACGGCGATTAGGCAGAGGACAATGGATTGCCAATGTCATCCCTCGAGCGATCCTTTGCTTGAACTCTATTTGAACTCACTCCGAGGAGTCCTCGGCACGCTCCAGAGCGCGCAAGGCTGAAGAGCCGACTGAGCCGCAAAAAAATCGCTGGGGGATCCAGGCGGCGAGAGCTTTATTCGTCGAGATTGCTCAGTAGTGGCCAGTCGGGCTGCGCGGGCAGCAGAGTCGTTTGCTCCTGCACCTCAATCGCCAGTTGACGGTAATCCTCAGCCCCATGCGAGGTGCCGGAATACTGAAAGATCGTCTGCCCATGACTGGGGGCTTCGGCCAGCCGAATATTGCGCCGAATTTTGGTCTCGAAGGTAATCGCCTCTGACCAGAGGCCGTCCGTGCGGCGCTCGTTGGCGAAGAACTCTTCGACTTCGGTAATGACTTCCTGAGCCAGCCTTGTGCTGCTCTCAAGCATACAGAACACGACTCCAGTGAGCGTAAGCACCGGGTTCAGTCGCCGAGCAACGAGTTCGATCGTACGGAGCAGTTTGCTGAAGCCATGCAGCGCGAGATAGTGGGGCTGCATCGGCAGGAAGACCTCCCCTGCAGTAGTCAAAGCATTGAGAGTCAACACACCCAACGATGGCGGGCAGTCGATGATCAGGTAGTCAAATTCCTCGGTGTCCCGAGCAACTAGCTCCCGCAAGATGATTTCACGGCCTACTTCTCCGGCGAGTTCCAGTTCCGCAGCCGCCAAGTCGATATGCGAGGGAACAATCCAAAGATGGTCGTCGACTCGCTGACGAGCTTGATCCAAGCTGGCCAAGCCGGTCAGGCAGTGGTAAATCGAGGGCTGGCCGGCGTTCAGGACAATGCCGACGTGCAGCGAGGCGTGAGCCTGCGGGTCGAGGTCAATCAGGCAAACTCGTTGCCCCTGCTCGCCCAGCGCGGCGGCCAGATTGACTGCGGTTGTTGTTTTCCCAACGCCGCCCTTTTGATTGATGATTGCAATCCGTCGCATCGCTGATGGCTCCCTGCCCAACCAAGTAATTTTCCGCCAACGGTTTCCCGATTTCCGTCGCGGGGCGGGGAGTATAGCGGCCGCTGTCAGGTCGCTCCAGTCGAGAAATCAGGGCTTTCGTGCTGCTAGCGGTGGGGAAGAAGGGGGAAACACAGAGACACAGGGGACGCGGAGGGAAGAAGCGAGAAAGAGATAAAGAAAGGAAAGAAATAAAGAGAGGAAGTAGGAGGGAAGGAAGTGGAAAAAGGAAAGTGGTTAGCCGATCATGGGGAGGTCGAGGTGATTTTTGCGGGCGCAGTCGACCGCGATTTCGTAGCCGGCATCGGCATGTCGCATGACGCCGGTGGCTGGATCGTTGAAGAGTACCCGTTCGATTCGCGCGTCGGCTTCTCGTGTTCCATCGCAGCAGATCACGACACCGGAATGTTGCGAGTAGCCCATGCCGACACCGCCCCCATGATGAAGGCTGACCCAAGTCGCTCCGCTGGCCGTATTAAGCAACGCATTCAACAGCGGCCAGTCGCTGACCGCATCCGAGCCGTCGAGCATCGCTTCGGTTTCACGGTTGGGGCTGGCGACGCTGCCAGAGTCTAGGTGATCGCGACCGATCACGACCGGAGCCGAGAGTTCGCCGTTTCTCACCATCTAGTTGAAAGCGAGACCCAAGCGGTGTCGCTGGCCCAGTCCGACCCAGCAGATTCGGGCTGGCAATCCTTGGAAATGGATCCGCTTGCGAGCCATGTCGAGCCAATTGTGCAGGTGCGGGTCGTCAGGAATCAGTTCCTTGACTTTGGCGTCGGTGCGATAAATGTCTTCGGGGTCTCCCGAGAGCGCGGCCCAACGGAACGGGCCAATCCCCTGACAGAATAGCGGTCGCACATAGGCTGGAACGAATCCGGGGAAGTCGAACGCGTTGGCGACGCCTTCCTCAAGTGCCACTTGGCGAATGTTGTTGCCGTAGTCAAAAACGGGAATTCCCATCGCGTGGAAGTCGAGCATCGCGCGAACGTGCGTGGCCATCGAGCGGCGGGCTGCGGCAATCACCGCCTGTGGATCGCTTTGTCGGAGGCTGCGAGCTTTTTCCAAAGACCATCCGGCGGGCAGGTAGCCGTTGAGCGGGTCGTGCGCCGAAGTTTGATCGGTCACAGCGTCGGGACGAATCCCGCGACGAACCATTTCCGGCAGCATTTCGGCTGCGTTACCGAGAACGCCGACGGAAATCGCCTCGCCCTTGGCACAGGCTTGTCGAATTCGCTCCAGCCCGGCATCCAAGCTCGGCGCATAGAAATCGAGATAGCCCGTGTCGAGTCGTTTTTGAATTCGAGTCTCATCGCACTCGATCGCCAGCATGGCAGCTCCTGCCATCGTTGCCGCCAGCGGTTGGGCTCCACCCATCCCACCGAGTCCCCCGGTGAGAATCCATTTGCCCGCAAGATTTCCGCCGAAGTGGGTTCGCCCCATCGAGACAAACGTCTCGTAGGTCCCCTGTACAATCCCTTGGCTGCCGATGTAAATCCAAGAGCCGGCCGTCATCTGTCCGTACATCATCAGTCCGAGGCGGTCGAGATGATGGAAGTGCTCCCAAGTCGCCCAGTGGGGCACGAGATTGCTGTTGGCGATTAGCACTCGCGGCGCATCAGGATGAGTGCGGAAGATACCGACCGGCTTTCCGCTTTGAATCAACAAGGTCTGGTCGGCTTCCAGTCGCCGCAGCGACTCGACAATCCGCTCGTAACATTCCCAATTTCGAGCGGCCCGGCCGATTCCGCCGTAGACAACCAGATCCTCCGGGCGTTCAGCCACATCCGGGTCAAGGTTGTTCATCAGCATCCGGAGCGGCGCCTCGGTCAACCAACTGCGACAACTGAGTTGCGAGCCGGTCTGAGCTTTGATCACGCGATGCGAGGAGGGCGATTCGAGAACGCTCATGGTCAGATCATTCCGTGAGAAAAGCAAAACAGAGAAAACAGCAGCCCAAAGAGGGCCAGACGAGAGTCAAACTCACTATGATAACGCAAATAACCTGTGCCAAGAACGATCCGCAAGGAGGCGCCCGATGTCACCAGTCTTCGATTTCCGCCCGGGAAAACTCCCGGTTTTGGTCAGCATTCCGCATGCGGGCACGGAACTCCCCACGGAGATTGCGGAACGAATGACCGAATCGGCTCGGCGGCTGCCGGACACGGACTGGTTTGTCGACCGACTCTACGAACTGCCGGTCCTGCGGGATGCTGCGCTGATTGTCGCACGCACCAGCCGCTACGTAATCGACCTAAACCGGCCGCCGAGCAACGAAAGTCTTTATCCGGGGCAAAACACGACCGGCCTTTGCCCGCTGATTCAATTCGATGGCACTCCGCTTTATCGGAAAGGTGCCGACCCGACCGCAGCAGAAATTACTGGCCGCATCGCAGACTACTGGCAGCCTTACCATGAGCAGATTCGCGCTGAGTTAACGAGGCTTCGAAACGAGCATCCACGGGTCCTCATCTTTGATGCTCATTCGATAGCCAGCCAAGTACCCAGACTGTTTCCGGGCGTGCTTCCAGATTTCAATTTTGGGACGAATCACGGAGCGACTTGCTCTGCATCGTTTCAAAAGGCCATCGATCAGTTCGCAGCAGGCGAGCTGACTGGATACAGCCATGTCGTCAACGGCCGATTCGTCGGAGGCTACATCACGCGAACCTACGGTCAACCTTCAAGCAACATTGAAGGGCTCCAGTTGGAACTCTCCCAAGCGACCCATCTGGACGAAGCGACGCGAACGTGGGATTCTGCCTTGGCCATTCGGCTGCAATCAGTACTCAGTCGACTATTTGCGAACCTACTGGAAGAGCTTGAACGATGAACCTCGATCTGCCAGTCCACGTTTACGCCAACTTCAATGTCGTGACGATGGTGCCTCGAGGCAACGACCCGCTGGGGCTGATTCCCTCTGGCGCGGTCGTCGTTCAGGGAAATCGAATCGAGTGGGTAGGTGCCCTGAGCGACTTGCCGTTGGACTACCGCACGGCAAAGCAATTTGACGGCGGCGGCCGAGTGCTGACTCCGGGGCTCGTCGACTGTCACACTCACCTCGTCTTCGGTGGGAATCGAATCGATGACTGGCGGAAGCGACTGGAGGGAGTCAGCTATCAGGAGATCGCGAAACAAGGTGGCGGAATTCTTTCGACGGTCCGAGCCACACGCGAAGCTTCGGCTGAAGAGCTCTATCAAGTTGCCTCGAATCGTCTGAACCAGATGCTCGCCGGTGGTGTGACGACTATCGAAATCAAAACAGGCTATGGACTCGATTTGGCAAATGAGCTGAAGCAACTACACGTCATTCAGCGTCTGGCCACGCAGTCTCCTGCGAATGTCATTCCGACGCTGCTGGCGGCCCACGCCGTTCCGCCGGAGTATCGAGAGCGGCCCAACGATTACGTGGAACTGGTCTGCAACGAAATCATCCCCGCAGCCGCACAGCACTGCGTGGCGATCGATGCGTTTTGTGAGTCGATTGCGTTTGACCTGTCACAAACCGAGCAAGTTCTCCGCTGCGGACTGGAGTATGGAAAGCAGATTAAGCTGCATGCCGAGCAGTTATCGCTGATGGGAGGAGCCCGACTGGCGGCGAGGCTGGGAGCGATTTCAGTCGACCACCTGGAGTATCTCGATGAGGCGGGAGTCCGCGAACTGGCTCTTTCGGGGACCGTCGCTGTGCTTTTGCCCGGCGCCTATTACTACCTCAGAGAGACGCAGCGCCCGCCGGTTGAACTACTGCGAAAGCATGGCGTTCCCTTTGCCGTGGCGACGGACTTCAATCCAGGCAGCTCGCCGCTCGGATCTCTTTTGCTGGCGGCGAATATGGCTGCGACTCTTTTTGGGTTGACTCCGGCAGAGGCGCTCCAAGCAATCACGATCGACGCGGCTCGCGCATTGCAACTGGACAGCTCGCTTGGGTCATTGCAGTCAGGCAAGCGAGCAGATTTAGTTTGCTGGGATTGCACGCATCCGCTGGAGTTGGTTTACACCATCGGCGCGGAGCCGCGGGCAACGGTCGTCAAAGACGGACGAGTCGTCGAAGCAAAAAGCTAAGACGACTTAAACCATTACAAAGGATTGCCGAGCAAAGATCAGGCTACTCAAGTCAGCGGCGCAAGTCCACTTGTTCGTATTCGTGGAGTAGAGAATACGACAGCGAGGGGACAAGCTGGCTCTCGGCTATCAGGACCTTGCGACTCAAAGGTTTCGCTTCCTCTTCTGCCAACATCGAGTGCCCAGCCGTATCCCGCCAGAAGCCAAGTGCGACTTCTTCCCCGGAAGAGTAATCTCTAACCAGTAACGAAGGTGAGGCTGACTTTCCGCCTTGAGGCGTGGCCATAAAACGCACCTGACCGTTCCCGATCACCGTGCCTTTGTCGCCGCTAACCAGCAAGCCTGTCTCTTCATCGATTCCGACGCCAAAGCGATGCGGGTTCATGCGAATAGCCGTCGATAGACGCGGCATGCGAAAACGTTGGCTGAAATGCTGGTCGACGATGGCGCCGCGGAAGAAGTCAAATCCTTCGGCCATCACCGGCCGTTTCATTCCATCGGCGATCATCGCTCGGGTCATGATGGCCGCTCCGGCTGAAGTGCCAGCCAGAATTCCGCCGCGACTTCTTACTCCATGAAGTTCGTCCTCCACGCGTGTGTGGAGATAGCGACCGGTCAAACGGGTTTGAATGCCGCCACCGATCCAAACGCCAGTTGCCTGCTGCAGTGGCCGGACGAAGTCACTGTTATCAGCGGTCCGCCGGTCCTCGGCGTGGAGAATGATGAGCGACTCCGGAGCATACTGCTTCCAGGGAGCAAGAAATCGCTCCAAAAATTCGGGTCGATGGACCTCTTCGCTCGCTGTAGGGATCAGGACGATCCGAGCTGCATTGCCTCCGGCGAGTTGAAAAAACCGGTCACGGGCTTCGGGGGCGACCTTCCCGCCACCGAGGATCATCAGGTTGCCCGGTTCATTCTCACCCTCGGCAGGTCCATCTCCAGCAAAAGAAAGGGAGGCGGAGAAAATGCTTGAGACCAGCAGGATCAAGAAAGGAAGTAAACGACTTGGTTTATCAAAAGATATTGCCTTGGCCGAGTCTGCTGCTCCGCCGGTCAGTCCAGAAGGCTGGGCTGAATCGAAAAGGCCATTTTGCCGAAGGTAGCCAATCATCTCGCCGGCTCCTTTTTTCCATGGTCGTACTTGCTGGAATCCCGTCCACTGGGAACAAGTTTGTCCCGAATCGAAAATTATCGCAACACCCATTTCCTCGAGAGAAAGCTCGTGCGGGAAAGAGTGGAGTTCGTTCGTGGCAATGTTGTCGAAATTAGACCAGCAGTCCGCCCGCCGTTTTCCAACCGTCCCGCCAGCGATTTCCTGCCAGCAACCAGAGGATGTTCCAGCAAGTCTGATGACCAAGGGCTGCCGCGAGCCTAAACTAATGGCCGAGCAACACCTGAAAGTCACTTGAAATCAAGACAGCGAAACCCGTTCAACAATTGCTTGGTCGAACTCTTTTGAAGGTAATTCGAAAAGCAGAACCAGCCCTGAAAAACGCTAAATCCGACAATTCAATTCTATTCCAACTTCAAGCAAAATCATGAACTTTCTCTGTCGCTGGGCGCGGATTTCCAATACTTGGCAGGCCAATGTACTGGTTCGGGTAAATTCAGCGGGCTGGATAACTGCGATTGAGGAGTTCAGTCCTTGGCCCGATGGGAGTCAGGCTGCGGAGCCTGACGCGAATTCCGAGCGGGCGATGCTTCACGATTTTGTCGAGCTACCCGGTGCGGTTCTCCCTGCTCCCGTGAATGTGCACAGCCATGCCTTTCAATGGGGCTTTGCCGGGTTGAGCGAGTTCCGGACCGCCAGCGAGGACAGCTTTTGGACTTGGCGCGATCAGATGTTTGCCTTTTTGGAGCAGCTTGATCCCGACCGAATGTATCAAGTCGCGCGGGATTTGTACGAGCGCATGCGGCGAGCGGGCTATGCCTGCGTTGGTGAGTTTCACTACGTGCACCGCGCGCCGGATTTGAGTGCCTACCAGCCCCGAGGACTGCTAGGCGATGTGCTTGTCTCCGCCGCGGTCGATGCGGGGCTAGGCATTTGCCTGCTGCCATCTCTGTATCAACGCGGGGGATTTGATGACCGTCCGCTCGCCGGGGGACAGCGACGTTTCGGCTTGAGTGAGGAGGAATTTACTGAAATCGTTGACGCGGCGCTGACGAAGTGGGGGGACCATCCTCAAGTACAGATCGGAATTGCGCTGCACTCATTGCGGGCCGTGAAAGCTGATGTGGGGCGTCGCGTGGTCGAACAATTTCGGCGACTGATTCCACACGGTGTGGTCCACATGCATGTTGCCGAACAGCAAAAAGAAGTCGAGGACTGTTTAGCTCACACCGGCAAGCGTCCGGTCGAATATCTGCTCGACGAGTTCGCGGTTGATCCCCAGTGGTGTCTGATTCATGCCACCCATTTGACGCCAATCGAAGTCGAGCGACTGGCAGCGACCGGAGCGGTGGTTGGGCTTTGCCCGACGACCGAGGCAAATCTTGGTGACGGCATCTTCGCGGGAGAAGAATTTCTGCTGCGCAACCCCGGCCGGATTTCGATTGGCGGAGACAGCCATGTCGGAATTAATCCGCTGGCAGAGCTCCGGCAACTCGAGACTTCGCAGCGATTAGCGACGCGACGGCGAGCCGTGCTGTGCACCGAGACCGAATCCTGCGGCGAGTTCTTGTACGACGCTGTCATCCGTGGCGGAAGTCAGGCGCTGGCTTATCCGGGAGGGGAGATTGCCGTCGGAAAGCGAGCCGATTTCCTTACGCTGATCGACCGGAGTGGCGGAGAACTTACACCTAGGCAATTGCTCGACCGGGCGGTCTTCTGTGATCCCGCGCCGGTCGAAACGATTGTGGTCAGCGGCGGAGTGCTGGTACGCTAATTCGGTGGAATCCGACTGCTTTCTTCGGCGAGATTCACGAATCCTTCGCCGGGGAATTTTTCTGCGCGGCGATTCTCCGGCTTGCTGTCGGTGGAATTGGCGGTTTCGGGTAGACTAACGGGCGATCATTAGAAGCCTCAATTTCGGGAGAGCCGCATGGCGGATTCATATAACTATCGCATTCGTCAGTTGGGTGGACATGAGCTTCATCCGGAAACCCAGATGATGGGCTATGGATTCAGCCCACACTTGAGTGAAGGCGCGTTGAAACCGCCCATCTTTTTGACTTCGACCTTCGTATTTAAAAACGCACAAGCAGGGAAAGACTTTTTTGACTTTACCTCGGGTCGCCGAACACCGGGTCCCGGCGAGGAAGCGGGACTGGTTTACTCGCGCTTCAACAACCCTAATCTCGAAGTCCTCGAAGACCGTCTTTGTCTTTGGGAAGGTGCTGAGATGGCGGGGGTCTTCTCCAGCGGCATGGGAGCCGTCTCGACGATGTTCTGGGCGTTCCTCCGCCCGGGCAGTGTGATCATGTACTCGTCGCCGATTTATGGTGGCACTGAGACGCTGATTGAAAAAGTGCTCCCGAATTACGGCATCAAGCCTGCGCCATTTTTTGACGGCATCAACCACGCCGCACTCGACGCCGCGGCTGATCAAGCGATGGCCATGGGGCCAGTCGGACTGATCCTGGCGGAGACTCCAGCCAACCCGACGAATGGGCTGGTCGACTTGGCCTATTTGAAAGAGGTCGCCGACCGAATTGGAAAGCGACAAGGCGGCCAGCGTCCACCCGTCGCGGTCGACAATACATTTCTGGGCCCCGTCTATCAGCATCCGCTCTCGCTCGGCGCAGACCTAGCCGTTTATTCGCTGACCAAGTACGTCGGCGGGCACTCGGATTTGGTTGCCGGCGCCGTGGTCGGAAGCCGGCCCATAGTGCAACCGATCCGATCGCTGCGCAGCGCTCTCGGCACTCAGACCGACCCCAACACGGCTTGGATGCTGCTCCGCTCGCTGGAAACACTCAGTTTGCGAATGTCTCGAGCAAACGAGAATGCCGCGGCGGTGGCGGAGTTTCTCCGCACGCACCCAAAAATCCAAAAGGTAAATTACCTTGGTTTCATCGACCCCTCCGACCCGGCCTACGCCGTTTATAAACGGCAATGCCAAGCCCCGGGCTCGACATTCTCCTTTTACATCAAAGGCGGCGAGCCCGAAGCTTTTCGAATGCTCGATCGCCTGCGGGTCATCAAACTTGCTGTCAGCCTTGGCGGAACGGAAACATTGATCAGCCACCCGGCCTCGACAACGCACTCAGGCGTTCCCCGCGAGACACGACAGAAGCAAGGCGTCACGGATGCGATGATTCGGATCTCGGTCGGAATTGAAAACCCGCAAGACCTGATTGTCGACTTAACCCAAGCACTTGATACGGTTTAACGGAACCTCAACTGCACAAAACAGAGATACGTTGCCGATCGATTCAATGAATCAGGAGCGGAGCCATGCCGTTAACAATTAACGGAATTGGGACAATGTATTACGGCAAGCGCAATTCCCGAACGCACGAGGGCGTTTGCGAATCGTGCAAGAAGCGGGTGCAGCTGGTTGATTATGAAACGACGCTGTTTTTCGTCGTGATTTATATCCCGCTGATTCCTCTGGGGCGGAAGCAACTACTGAATGTCTGCCCCGCGTGCCAAGTCCACAGAGCACTGCCGGCAAAAAAATGGCAGAACATCAAACAATCCGTGTTGGAAGAGAGCACATCGGAATTAGCCCAGCAGATTGATAATCCCGAAGCTGGCCTGAAACATCTCTACACTCTATCTGGATTTGGCGAACTGGATGAAGCCAAAGATTTGGCTGAGGCGATGGAGAATCAGCACGCCAAGAATGCCCAGATCCTGTTTGACTTGGGTACGTGGCACGAACACTGCAAACACAAAGTGGATGCCGACCGCTGTTTCCGAGCGGCTTATCAGCTCGATCCTCAAAATCCATTGATGGTCCGCGCTCAAGGACTGACCTTGATGGAGCAGGGGCAATTGGACGAAGCCCGCAGTTTATTGAGTGAGCTGAAGCCACCGCATCCCAGCTTTGATCCGATTGTCTTCTCGACGCTGGGCAAAGCGTTTCAGGATCGCCAGCGGCATGCCGAGGCGTTAGAGTTGTTTGAAATTGCCGCCTCCGTACCCGCATTACAGAAGAGCAAGGCTTTTCAGGAACTTGTTCGCAAGTCAGAAAAAGCAATCGGGCGACGCGATAAGTCGCTGGTTCCCAAGCTCCATTTATGGCAGAAAAAGTCTTTCAAGATTGCCGCAGTGATTTTGTTGTTGGCGGGACTTTGGGGGTTGCTGACTTGGGTGCGTGGTCAAAACCGAACCTTGCAAGTGATAAACAGCAGCCCTCAGACACTGGCGTTTGCGATCGATGGTGGCGAAACCCTGGAGGTTTTTCCCGGCTCACACCTGTCGCTGAAAGTTTGTGAGGGCTTGCACAAAGTCAGGATTGTTCGCCCAGTGTTAATGGCGGGTGAAAAGCCGTTTGCGATCCAGACACCACTCTGGCAGCGGGCCTTCGTTTCACCCACCTGCATTCTCGACCCGTTACAGTCCTCGCTGATCTACTGGCGAAAAGTTTGGTACCGAAAGGTCCCCGACGACTCGAAAGACGAAGCTGACACTCACTACGGCCAACTCTACGTGCAGTATCCGGGTGTCGACTACTTGTTTGCCGACTTTCCAGCCGAAATCCGTTTGGAACGAAGAAAGGATTCTTCGCGAACTGGAATTAAGTTCGAACCGCTGACGATGCAGATGCTTAGGTCGACCGAAAGCGGCGACGCAGAAATGCTCCGCCGCGCAGAGCAATTGCTGGAACTGCGAGGATTTGAACTGCCAGACTTGCTGGGCTATTACAACTTCTGCCGCGAATCCAACCAGATGGATCAGGCCAAGCAGTTTCTGGAGTCAATTCGACAGCGGAGACCGATCGTGCTCAGCGTTCACCGCGTAGCTTTGGGTTTGGCTCAGGACGCTACGGAGCGTGAAAAAATCAAAGCCTCCTACGATGAGGAACTAAAGTCCGACCCCAAAAACCCGGACTTGCTATTTCTCAGATCGATCTTGGAGACCGATTTCTCCAAGGCTCGTCCCTTTCTCGCAGATGCAATACAAATTGCTCCCCAGCATCGGGAGAGTGTCCGCCGAATGATTGTGGGGGAGTTCTGTACAACCAACTTTGATCAAGCCTGGAAACTAGCCGAGAAGAATTTCCCCTCGCGGGTCGAGTTTGATTCCATCCGAGAACTGCTGTTCGCAACTAAGCAGTACGCGCGGATGATCCGCAATCTTCAGGAAGATCCCGAGGGCTTCGACCGGATCATGCAGGCCGCCCGCCTGTTTCATGAAATGGGAATCGGCTTCTCAGAGCCACCTCGGAATTTCGAAGAGCAATTCGCTTTCAAATCGGCCTTCAAGGCGGCCAAGGTCGTTAGCGGAGGACTGCATGTCGGGATTGATGTCTTAGCGAAAGAGGAGTTGTCACCGTCGGAGTTTTGGTTCCTTGAGATCTACCAAGCCTACCTCGACGAGGATGTCGACAAAATCGGCAAACTGCTGCAATCGACTCTGGTCCCTGCCGACGAAACTCGCTACTGGCGATTCATCTACGAACTGGAGAACGGTTCCCAAATCGCGCTGCTGAAAGCGGCCAACGATATGGAGGAAGAGACGAATGCAGAGGACGAACTCCTCGTTGCGATTCGACTGCGACTCGATGGCGATACCGAGCAGGCCGCGAGTTGGCTGAAGAGCGCGGCTGAGAGGCTTGCCGAAGGGGAAGCAATCGAACGGGCCTGGTCAGAGTTGCTGATTGCCTGTAACGAGCAGACGATTCCCGTGGAAAAGGTGCGCAACTTGATGGATTACCCCGGCAGCAAGCGGGTTTATGCGACTGCCCTAGCGGCCTTTTCACCATCAGTCGACCCTGCGCTGATCGAACTCGCAGAGAAATGCAACTTTGACCACGGCTTGACGTATCGCTTCCTGAGGGACTCGCTCAAGAAACTGGCGAATGAGAAGTAACTTTTGCTGAGCGCGAGCGATTTCAAGCCAAGAGAGGATATTTCGGGAATCTGCAAAATCCCAAGCCTATTTGGCTAGTTTATTCCCGACCCAGCTGTTGTCGGAGGACGCGGGCCAATCTTGCGGCGGCCGTACTGCTCTCGGCGCAGACAGTCAGATGTCCCATCTTCCTGCCAGGCTTTGGCTGCTCTTTGTCGTACAGGTGGAGATAGGCTTCGGGAACGTGGCTAACAGCTTCCCACCGCGGCGTCCCGTTTTTCCAGAGGTCGCCCAGCAAGTTGGCCATCGCGGCATGGCGGATTTGTCGAGTGGACCCGAGTGGCAGTCCGCAAATCGCCCGGAGCTGCTGCTCGAACTGACTGGTCGCATGTGCTTCGATCGTAAGGTGACCCGAATTGTGAGGACGCGGCGCAATCTCGTTGACCAGCACCTCGCCGGAGTGCGTCAAGAAAAACTCGATACAGATCAGCCCGACCAGCTCAAACGCGGTTGCAACCGCATGGGCAATCTCCAGTGCCTGTTTGGTTGCCGCTGCGGGGATACCGCTCGGCGACGTCGATACATCGAGGATGTGATTGGCGTGTTCGTTGTAAATCGGTTCGTAAACGGCCAAATGACCGTCAGCACCGCGAGCGACAATCACCGAAAACTCGCCGCTGAGTTCGACGAACTGCTCGAGAGTCACGGACTGCGAGCCGATCACCTGCCACGCTGCATCGGCTTGATCGGGTGAACGGAGTACGAACTGCCCCTTGCCGTCGTATCCCCCTGCCGATGACTTGAGAACCGAGGGGCAACCGACTGAAGCGATCGCTGCCGGCAACTGAGAGGAGGCTTGGACTTCCGCGAAACGCGGGAGAGGAATTCCGTGCTGCGAGAGGAATTGCTTTTCGCGAATTCGATCTTGGGTAGCGTGAAAGACGTGCGGACCGGGTCGGATCGGGACGCGATCTGGAACCCAACAGAGCGGCTGGCTGGGCACGCTCTCAAACTCGAAGGTCAGTACATCGATCGATTGAGCAAACTGGCGAAACGTTGCCTCATCGTGATAGTCGGCGACAAACGTCTGATTGGCAAACGGCGCAGCTGGTGAGTTGGCTTCGGAGGTAAGTACGTGGACGCGATAGCCGCTGCGACGTGCGACCATCGCCAACATCCTGCCGAGTTGTCCGCCACCGAGTATCCCAATCGTCTGCCCTGGCAAAATGGCTCGACTCATATTTCCGAGTCCTTAAGAACTTCGTCTCGCACTTCAGCGCGATACCGATCCATCTGTTCCATTAATTCAGGGCGGGCTGTCGCCAGAATTCGAATTGCCAGCAAGCCGGCATTTTTTGCGCCGGATGATCCAATCGCGAGCGTCCCAACTGGAACGCCACCGGGCATTTGCACAATCGAGAGAAGCGAATCGAGCCCGGAGAGCGATTTGCTTTGAACGGGCACGCCAAGCACTGGCAGGCTGGTCAGAGACGCGACCATTCCGGGGAGATGAGCGGCACCTCCTGCGCCGGCGATGATCACCTTAAGTCCGCGGGCTTGAGCTGTCTTGGCGTACTCGCTCATCCAATCCGGAGTCCGATGAGCGGAAACCACGCGACACTCATGGGCGATTTCGAACTGCTGTAGAACTTCAGCAGCTCCTCGCATCGTATCCCAGTCGCTGCGGCTTCCCATGATGATCCCGACAAGTGGCGCGGCACTGGAATGTTCAGTCATGATTTGACCTGTCGTGAAATTAGTGGTGAGCAGCGGAGCGAATCAAAACCGCTGACGACATCGCTTTCGAAGGCTCACCCTCCGAAGATTCAAGGATCCCGCGCCGCGCAAAGAGTGTCAATTGGCTGGGAGTCGATTGCGCGAGAAGCCGCAAAAACTGCGGTGAGGGGAGCCAGATTATTGGTCGACATCCAGCAGCCGGGCGACGCTCCCAACGTCGTAGTACGCTTGGCAGACTGCCTCGAACTGGTTCTGCAGCGCGTGGTCAGCAGGCGCGACATCCGACAAGGCGTTACCGAAATCGAGCAATTGTCGACGGAGAATTTCCAGTGTGGCCTGAACCATTTGAATGTTCAGTTGTTGCCCGCGAAGTTGTTCGCGCTCTTGTAGCAGAGCAGCCTCCTGCATAAGGGCGTTGAGCTTCAGATCAGTCTGCTCCGTTTCAAGTTCGTTTCGGCGACGGCGAAGGTACTCAGCGATTTGTTCGACTTGGGTGCTGAGCGAACGGAATCCATCGCGAGTAGAGGCTTCGGCTGGCCGCACTCGAGTCGGCAGCGGCAGTTCAGGGCTGCGATTTTCTAACTGCTCCGGGGACGACGCGAATTTGGTACTTGATGCTGCGTGAGCGTTTGGTGCCGCGTGGGAAAAAGCACCGCGTGAAGGTTCTACGCGGCTCGATCGCGGCGCTGCCGCGGTGGTTGCCATCGCGTGAGCTTGATCGATTCGCAGAGCATGCTGTTGTCGCTGGAGGTACTGCGCCATGCCGGGCGGCGTCTGATCGATGCTTGGAATGTGCGGAAAGCGAATCGGCCGGTCGGGGGAACGAACCGGTACGGTCGTAGTGCTGGGGCTCGAGCCAAAAGCGGGAATAGGCTCAGGCAGAAGGTCGTCGCTCGGGTCGGGGGGTAGATAGGCCGCAGACATCGAGGTGCACCGAAAGTCAGACGAGGCTAGTTAGAGGGTCCCACAAAGTATCGGCCGGAAGCATAGGCGGATTCCAAGAATGGCGAGAAATGTCCGGTTCTGTCGGTTGTAGCCGGGCCTGTTTGAGAAAATCCCGCGGTTTTCGGCTCTAGGCTGCTCCAGTTGATAGCCCAACCCGACGGTGGGACAATAGAGCCTGGCGGGAAGGGCTTTGGTAACAGTGCTCCCGTCGCCACAAGCTCTCAGGACCTGATTCTCATGAAGATTGAACCTCTTGGCGACAAAATTGTGGTCAAGCGTTTGGAAAGTGACGAGCGCACTGCGGGTGGAATCCTCCTCCCAGACTCCGCTCGGGAAAAACCTCAACAAGGCCGCGTGCTGGCTGTCGGACCGGGGAAACTCCTGGCTGATGGCAGCCGAGCCAAGCCTCAAGTCAACGAAGGCGATCGGATCATTTTCTCAAAGTACTCCGGTACGGAAATTGAAGTCGATCAGCGGCAAGTTCTGATTATCAGCGAGTCGGATGTGCTGGCGATTTCGAACTAGTCGCGGCCTCGCCTGAGAATGTTCTGCGCAAGAGCGATGCGAGTCTGGCTGTCGATTTGAACGTCATTTTCGATGGCTTCATATCTTCGGGCAGTTTCCAAGTCTTCGGGCGGTCTCATTGCGCGGTTCAAAACGATCAGCCCAGAGCTTGAAAACTCCCGCGATTCGCCCAACGAGGAAAGGAGAAACCAGGCGCTTTTGCGCTACGGCGCTTGCATCGTCTGCCCTGCGACGAAAAAATAGAGTGGAAAGCTTGTCTTTGATTTCCAGTCACAATCCCTAGCTTGGGTACTAAATTATGCTGCGCCGCGTCTTCCAACTGTCCGTCCTCATCGTCGCTCTGGTGATTAGCGCGCCGGCTTGGGCGTTTCAGGAGCAGGCTCCAGCCGAGTTTGATCCTGCAGTTCATCAAAAGACTGTCCAAGCAGGGATTCAGTTTTTGCTGCAGAGCCAAGACCGTGAAGACGGTTCCTTCAGCAAGAAGCTTGGGCCTGCAGTCTCGGCGATGTGCGCGTTTGCGTTGATGAACAATGACGTGCCGGCTGACCATCCTCAAGTTCAAAAGGCGCTGGCCTACGTGAAGGGATTCGTCCAATCCGATGGTGGGATATACGCCCCGGAAAGTGCGGTCAAAAACTACGAGACCAGCTTGGCGATCCTGGCTTTTCACAAGGCCAACACCAAGGGTGAGCACGACAAGCTGATTGCCGATGCAGTCGGTTTTCTGAAGCAACTGCAGTGGGACGATGCCGAGGGGCATCCGCTGGCGAGTAACTTTTTCGGCGGTCAGGGTTACGGTAGTGGCAAGCGGCCTGATGCGAGCAACACTTCGTTCTTTATCGACGCTCTGAAGACGGTTGGCGAAGATGCTGACAGCACGGCTATTCGCAATGCGACCATCTTCATGTCGCGTTGCCAAAACCTGCCCTCCGAGAATAACCAATCGAAGTTCGCCGAGGTGGTCAGCGAGGAAGACAAAGGTGGCTTTATCTACTCTGCGGTTGGGAAAGGCGAGAGCAAGGCAGGCGAGACGCCGGAGGGCGGCCTGCGGAGCTATGCTTCGATGACTTACTCAGGCTTGAAAAGTTTCCTCTATGCCGGCCTGAAGCGCGATGACCCGCGTGTTCAAGCGGCCCTCGATTGGATTCGTCGACACTATGACTTGAAATCGAATCCGGGTATGGGTGAGCAAGGCTTGTATTACTACTACCACGTGTTTGCCAAGGCCCTGGCCGCTGTTGGCGAATCTGAATTTGTAGATTCCAAGGGAGGCCGCCACAACTGGAGGGCTGACCTCACAAAGGAATTGGCCTCGCGGCAACGCAGCGATGGCAGTTGGGTCAATGGCACGGACCGCTGGTATGAATCCGACCCGAACCTCGTGACGGCTTACTCGCTGATGGCGCTGAGCTACTGCCGGCCCGAGAGTGGCCGCTGAAAAATATTCAGCGAAAGCGACGATGAGCAAGTCCGTTCTGATCGAAGTTTGTGCGGGGACACTCGATGACCTCGAGGCGGCTCATGCGGCTGGAGCGGATCGGGTTGAGCTCAACAGCGGCTTGCAGCTTGGTGGACTGACGCCCTCCCCTGCCCTGATTGAGGAAGCGTGTCGCCTGTTTCCGGGCAAAGTGGTGGCGATGATTCGTCCGCGTGCGGGCGGTTTTGTTTACTCAGCAGCCGACTGGCTGGTTTGCCTACGTGATGCAGAGTTGGCCCTGGCCGGCGGGGCAAGCGGGATTGCGGTTGGCGTTCTGACGGACAAACGGGAAGTCGACGTTGCGAGACTGACCCAGTTGGTGCGGCTGGCGGAGGGGCATGAAGTCGTTTTCCACCGGGCTTTTGATTTGGTTGCGGATTGGCGGCTGTCACTAGAACTACTGAACGAAGTAGGGGTGCACCGCGTGCTGACGAGTGGGCAAGCTCCTACGGCAATGGCGGGAGCCAGTGTGCTTGGCGAAATGGTGGGCGCCAGCCGGAAAATGCTGATTCAGGTTTTGGCGGGGAGCGGAATTCGAGCCGGCAATGTGCGGCAGCTGGTTCTTCAAACGGGCGTTTCGCAAGTTCATGGGACTTTCTCACGGTCGGTACCCGAGCCGGAATATGATTCCGGGCCGTTTCGTTTCGCCGCCAACGACCAGTTGCGGATTGTGGATGCTGACGAGGTGCGGGCCGCCCGGCGCGAGCTCGATGAGCTGCAGGAATGAGATAGCAATCCAGCGATATCTCCCCGTTTTCAGGGGTTTTACTCTGCCAGTTTGAAACGGCGCGCTGAATTCTTTGCGGAATAGCTCGAAAGCACCGAGAGCAGGGCGAATCCCGGTTATCCGTTTGGTGGATTAAACGGTCATCGGAGTGCTGAAATACTCAGTGCCGTTACGAAGAGGCGAGCGGCCTCTCCCCTGCGAAAACGGCTGGCTTCTGAATTTCCCGTTTCGCCCCCCTGAGAAACGTCGCCCCTTGCGTTCCTCAGTGACTCTGAAGTCACGAATCAGTCTCGTCCTTGGGTTTCTTCTTTGTCCGGCTCCTACCCCCTCCGAACGCGATGTCCACCGCGATCCAAGCCAAGAAAAACGCGATGAAAGAACTGTTCACTCCGAAGCAGATTGCCAAAGCGATTCAGGTCAGCGAATCGTCCATCAAGCGGTGGTGCGATCAGGGCCTGATTGCGGCAAGTTACACGGCTGGCGGTCATCGCCGAGTCCGGGTGAGTTCCTTCCTTGAGTTTGTGAAGACTCACGGGTACCAAATTCTCCACCCAGAGGAACTGGGACTGCCGGTTGCAATTGGTCAGTCGAAGCGGGCCTTGGAACTATCGGTCCAACCGTTTCTCGACGCGCTGCTATGCGGCGACGAAATGGCAGCAAGACAGATCGCCGTCGACCTGTTTCTCGCCGAGAACAGTATCGCTCGCATCTGCGACGAAGTGGTCGCCAAGACGTTTTGCGAGATTGGCAATCTTTGGCAATGCGGAGCGGCTGAAATTTATCAAGAGCGACGAGCTTGCGAAATTTGCCAGCGAGTGATTTACGAACTCCGTGGTCTAATTCCGCAGGCACCAACCGAGTCGCCAATCGCAATTGGTGGCACGGCAGAGGGCGATCCTTACAGCCTTGCGTCGATGACCGTTGAACTGGTGCTTCGAGATCATCGCTGGAATGCAAATTCGCTAGGCTACAACCTGCCCTTTGAAACGCTGCATGCGGCAATTAAGGACCATCGTCCAAAACTATTCTGGCTGAGCGTCAGTCACTTGCCTGACCAAGAGCGATTCGTCTCTGGGTATCGCCGACTCTACGAGGAGTTTCAAGGCGACACCTTTTTCGTCCTCGGTGGACGGGCGATGAACGAAGAACTGCGCCGGCAGATTAAGTACTCCGTTTTCTGCGACACGCTGCAGCATTTGGAAGGCTTTATTGAATCGCTCTCCGGCAAGGGAAACGTCCGCCGCGAAGTGAAGAGCGAAGCTTAAATCAAATCTCGCTCTTATCCTCGTTGTCGCTTGCCGAATCGATTGCTTGAGGGTGATTTCGATCGGCTAGAGGCTGAGCGGTTCTTCTGCCATTTGCCGCTCTTTTTGCGTCAGAGCGTGCATGGCCACCAAGAGGTCTGAATCGAGCGGGCGCTGAAGCACATTCCGTCGGGAAAACATGCGCTTTTGGGTCGCCTCCATCACAACCGGCGACATTTCCGTGACTTGGCCGAAGGACCGGGCATAATTGGTAAAGCTTGGAACATTGGTAGTCACGAAGCCATAAACCATGCTGCAAACACCGATCGTCTTGCCAGTGAAGACGCTCGTATTGATCGCTGTCTTTGAGTAGTCGCCAATGATACAGCCGACGAACTGCATTCCGGTCGGAACGCGCTCGCCGCTGTAATCCATCTTGACCTCGCCGTAGGTGTTCTTGAGGTCGCTGTTACAAGTACCTGCTCCGAGATTGATCCAGCTTCCGAGATAACTGTGACCGAGGAAGCCGTGATGCTGCTTGTTCGAGAACGGCTCAATCACTGAGCACTCGACTTCGCCGCCAATTTTCGTGGTATGACCGATCGCGACGTAATCCTTGATCGCCGCATGCTCGTTCACTCTGGTTCTTGGCCCCAAATGCAAGGGACCACGAAGAAAACAGAAGGGACCGATCGCCGTGTCATCCTCAATTAGAATCGGCCCAGCTTTCGTGTTGGTCACAACAAAGTCGCTGATCGTTACGCTCCCCGAGACAAAGACTCCATCGGCAACTTCCCGGTAGCGATCCCCGGAGAGCCGAAAAGCCAAGTTCTCATCGAAGATCTTTTGGTTGAAACGAATCACGTCGTGCGGATAGTCGAACAGATCCAGATGCAGTGTCAGGGGCGATTGACTCGCGGCGTGCTGCAGAATCGCTTGATTGACTCGGTAGCAATCACCCAGTCCAGCCCGCGCCAGTTCGACGGTTGGCATGACGGCTGCTGCCACGGCACCATTTCCGTTTCGTACCACCAGCGACGATGGGGTACGAGTCAGCTGAACGACTTTCTCAAGATTCGAGCGACTGGGAACCAATCGCGCGTTGAGACAGAGCGTCCACGGCTCGGTTGGTTGCAATTCACTTTGCAGATCGCGGTGATCCGTTTTGAGCACCGCATGTAAGTGAGGGCGAACCGTTGCACTTGCCTGGTCGGCAAAAATGATTTGGACCCAATCGAGGAGGCGGAACGAGCCACATCCGATTGCGAACGCCGGTCGACCAGTCGTGATCGGATAGAGCCGCGAGACAAACTCGTCTTCAAACAGCAGAACGTTCATATGCGGTGTGCAGTCTCGTTGGCTAAAGCGAGTGGTAAAGCGGCGTACTTTGGGCTGTGTTGTAACAAACTCCGGGAAGAAAGAGCAGTCAAGAAGCGGGAAATCCCCATCCAGCCCTTGAGACGAGTGAAGCTGGCGAAACTAGGGAATTAGCCAAACACGCTTCAGCTCGACTTCGGTCTCTTTCAAAGGCACTTTCGCTCCATTGGCCGCCGGACCTCGCCAACCAGTTCGCTGACCATGATCCAAAAAAAACGGCTGTGACTGCTCCGGGGGGGGAGGAGTAGCCACAGCCGTTCAGTCGAATTCAAAATGGGAGGCAGTTCGCCAATTCTCCGCCAGTCGATCTCAACAATCTACTCAGTGGAGCGCCGTGATCGAGCCCGCACTACGGTGTTTTGATACTGCCTGGCGCAGCGGCGTTGCTGGTAACTACCGGGCCCATGGCTCGAATCACTTCCTGGGTGATATCCAGTTGCTTGTGGTAAACCACGGCGCGATTAACACCCTTGATCACGTCTCCGCGATTGCTGGGGTCAATTTCTTCGCTGTCAAATCGCAGCACCATCACGATTGAGTGTTGCTCAGCAAGCGAGGCCACGACCGCCTGCATCTTCTGATAGGTCTCGTAGTAAGCCTGCGCTTCTTTGGTCAGCAGTTCGGTTTCAGCTTGGCGAGCCTTAGTCTTGAGTGCCGTGCTGCGTTGTTCGAGTTGAGCTTCCAGCTGAAAACGCTGGTCGCTGTTGGCCTCCATGCCTTGCAATTGCTGGGCATCGAGTTGCAGCTTTTCCTGTTCGGCTTTGAAAGAAGCCTGATACTTCTCGGCGTCGCCTTTGATCAGCTTCATCTTGGTGTCAAAGTCGGCATTGGCCTTGAAGACCTTGGCAACATCCAAAACGACAACCCAGCCGCCGCCGCTTGATCCACCGGCTGGGGCGGCACCTTGAGCGGCAGTTTGGGCAAATGTCAGGCTACAGCACGCCACTACCAGGGCACATGACAATAAGAAAGATTTCCGGTTCAATTTCTGTCCTCCTTGACTGGAAACTCGACTGAAGTTTGGTTTTTCAGACCTAGCTCGAAATGCATTCCTTGCAACGGAGCGGGCCTTCAATTCTCTTACGCAACCGGCATGCCGAATCAAATCAGCCCGCCTGATTAACTTTGGTTTTCACGGTCCAACGCAACAATTGCCGGGATTCAGCGCAACAGGTCCATCAATCAATGTCGACAGACCCGCAACCAGCAACTCAGCGCATGAACTTTCTACAGGCGGAGTTGTAAAGATTACAGACCGCTGGGGCAATGCAGATCAGACGAATTTCCCAAAGTGATAGCAGTTCGATGCTGGCATTTGGCTTCAGGTCAGATAGCGTGCTTGCCGGGAATCGGCGCACGCGGTGAATTCCAGTTCGTATTCTCGCCATTCACCGGCATTGCTAGACTCCCGCCCCGCGATGCTCGGGTTTCAGCGGAAAGAAGTTCCCCTGCCGATCGCCATTTCCTGAATGCTCATCCAATCACTTCTTGGGATTCCAATGCCAAACCTTCGAGGTTGGTTAAATGCTTTTCTGACATATCTGCTCGGCGGATTAGCGGTCTCGATTGTGTCTCAATCGGTTCCGGACGTTTGGGCAGACGAGTTGCTCAGTCGCCGCCCGCTGCCCCCGAGTTGGCGAACTGAGGCGGAACTCCATGACATCTTCTTTTGGGATGGCACAGCTGGGTGGGCTGTCGGTGATTGCGGCACGATTCTGCGCACCAGCGACGGGGGTGTCACTTGGCAAGAGTGCCAATCGATGCGTTCGCTGAATTCGCAGCAGCAGCGAATGACTCCTCAGATGAAAGTGCTCGTCAACTTATCACGCGATGCGGCTTCGGGGTTGGCAGGCGCGCCGCAGGAAACGGTTCCCAGTCCCATCAGCGCATCACTCACGAGCGTTCACTTTCTGGACGGAATGCGTGGCTGGGCAGTTGGTGGATACTCGCTTCCATATGTCGATCGCTCTCGAGCGGTCGTTATGAAAACGAGCGATGGAGGAGCGACATGGATTCCTCAATCGAATGTGATGGCTCCTCGACTCGTGACAGCGCGCTTTCAAGGTGCTGCTCGGGGCTGGGCGTTTGGCGATGGCGGGAACCTTTACAAATCAGGCTATTTGATCACGACTGATGGCGGAACGAATTGGTCGACACAGGACAACTCCGAGCGTCGCAGCTGGCGGGCCGGTTCGGTGACGACGGACGGCTTCGTCGGTGTGGACCAGCAAGGCACACTGCGCGTATTTCGTGGCGGAAAAGTTGAAGCTTCGATTGTGCAGCAGCGACCACTCCGGCGACTCAATGGGGTCGCGATGAGTAGCGACCAAATCGGCTGGGCTGTCGGAGAAGCCGGTACCTTACTGCAAACAGAAGATGGTGGCATCTCCTGGAACGTTCCACCTGCAATCGCAGCAGCTGAGTCACTGCGCTATTACGATTTGAAAGCGGTAACCTGTGTCGGAGAGCGGGTTTGGTTTGCCGGCAGTCCGGGCTCGCATATTTTTTGTTATGACGCGAGCACAGGAACACTTTCGGCCAGCCAAACAGGGACGGCTGCCGGGCTGAATCGCTTGGTATTCAATGGACGCAAGTTGGGCTGGGCGTGCGGCCAATTCGGAACGATTTTGACAACGACGGATGAAGGCGAAACATGGCAGATTCGCCGCGGCGGAAACAGCCAACTGGCGTTGTTGTTTCTCAACTGGGACGACAGCTTGCCCGCGGTCGAGGCGATGGCCCGCTACGGCGCTGACGAGGGCCTCCGCGCGATTTCCTGCCGAATTCAAACTCGCCCGCAGACTAGCGTTAGTGCAAGCCGGTCTGCAGAGGCTGTGATCGCGGCTGGCTGCCTCAGCGAAGTGGTGATCAATGGCGTGAATGCGAGTGCTGGTCAAACCGATTGGGAACGCATCGAACAGCGGCTGCTTCAACTGATTCGCCAGCATCACCCGCGAGCGATTGCCTCGTCTCAAGCGATGCTTCGACTGTCTGACGGAACCGTTATCGACGTTAACGAGTTACTGCAGCGGACGATCAGACGAGCGGCTGCGACAGATCAGGAATTGCAACTCTCGGCGGCTACATTGACGAGCCCCTGGCAAGTGTCGCAAGTGATGCTTTTGCAACCGGGAGGCGGACACTGGCCACTGGCGGACAATATCTTTCTGACCAAGCTGAATCGCCTGTTGGCTGATCAGGTTGGTCATAGTCGCGCTTTGTATGGCAGCCGCTTGACCCGCTCGGACGCCGTTGGCTTTGAGCTGCTGCCATGCGGCGACCGGATCAACCTAGATGACCGTGGCACGTTGATGGACAGCTTTCAGCGATTGGGAATGCAACTTCCCAAGCGCGCGGGCAGCCATCTGACTCGCGGCAATCTGCGGGAGGTTCAAGCAGCAATGGCCAAGGGTCAGCAAGTCCAGAGTCTCTTAGGACAGCAAGTGCGAAATACCGGCGACCAGACGGTCTGGCAACAAGGAGTTGCCCGACTGCTCCAAACCGCCGACGAAGAAACGATGGGTAATTGGCTGGGCGAATTAGCCGAGCAGTACTTTGCCGCCGGCAATCTAGCGATGACGGCTTTGACGCTGGAACAATTACTGGTCCGCGTGCCTCATCACGGCTTGGCACCAGCTGCTCAACTTTGGCTGGCTCAATTCCGTTCCAGCCGCGATGTCCAGACCGCGCTCGCTCCGCCTCCAGTGGTCGAGGAACTTGCTTCCACGGAAAAGAGTGAGCTGGATGAAATCGATGACTTGATCCGGGATTCGAAATTGGAAGCGACGTCGTACGAGTCCGAGATTCTGGCTATCGAGCAGGATGGAATGAAGAAACTCGTTTGGGTGCCGAAGGCAAGCAAACTCGGCGACAGTGCGAAGTCCAAGGCAGTTGGAACGACCGGCCCGGTCACTCAGACCGGGTTCTGGCAACAAGCATCCAAGCAATTGAATCAAGTCAAGCAGCGGGACCCGGAACTCGGAGCCCTGCCTCAAATCCGCTGGCTTGAGGCCGCAGCCACCAAGCAACTGGGAGGCTGGGAGGCTGCCGAGCCGATGCTGCAACAATTACTTCGAGACGATGAACTGCCGGCCCCACTGCGCAAGGTTGTGCAGCGCACTCTCAAGACTGAGACTCCTACGAACGTTCCGAATGTGGCTAACAGGATTGTTCGAGCTCCACTTCCACCAAACTTGGACGGCTTGCTCGATGACGAGGTTTGGCAGGCATGCAAGACCTCGAGTGAACCACATGTTGCGATTGAATCGGGCGATGAGGTTTGGTTGGCGTACGATGACGAATACCTTTATGTCGCTGTTAAATGTCGAAAATTGGCAGGGGTCGCCTATCGGCCGCTGGTTCGAGCGCGAGAGCGAGATGAACGACTGGACGATCAGGACCGCGTCATTCTGAATTTCGATCTTGATGGCGATGGCTATTGGCCTTTGAATCTTTCGATCGATTCCCGCGGAGCTTTGGCTGAAGGATGTGGTGCGACCTCGGTCTGGAATCCGACTTGGTATGTGGCCCAGCACGCGACGACCGAGAGTTGGTCGGTCGAGGCGGCGATTCCGCTCTCTCAGTTTGGCGGCTTGCGGCCAGAGAGTGGCGCGAGATGGGGTTTTGGGGCGGAGCGTCGTGCTCCTTGGCAAGCCATTAACCTCTGGAACTCGGCAGCCACGCCGCAAGAAAACTCGGTACCGCTTCAGGTCCCTCTGGCCGGTGCCGATTTTCGCTGGTTAGAATTTGAATAATGTGACGTCCAGCCAAGTCATTTCCCGCTTGGCCAAAAGGGGCCTCGCGGCGGCTTTTCTTCGATTTGAGTTTGGGGAATTTACCGGTCAGGCGGACCTTCCGGGAAGGTTCTTTCCTACAATTAGGTCAAGGCTAAACCTGAATTGAGTTGCCGCGTAGTCGCGCCGAAAACTCAATAGCAGAACAGTAGCAGGCGCGACCAAGGCCACTAGCGGCATTGCGGCCAGTCTGCTCCCTCGACAACGCATCACTCCCCCAAGAACAAATTCATCCATGACCGAACGCAGCAAGTATCAGCAAAATATTATCCGCAACTATTACCAGAACCGGGATGCGATCGCCCTGCAGCGCGCACAGGAGCTGATCACCGAACTCTATCTGTCAGAAGGTAAAAAGCGGCAAAAACACTGGGACAGCATGGTCGGCCACTTGCAGAAACTGGGGGTCAAAGACGATGTGATCGCTCATCTGCGCAAGCAAGACGACCCGCAATTAGTGGCCCAGATTATCCAAAAGTTGGCGGGCTGATTTTTGTTCCGCCTCGGGTAAACTCTTTGAGCAGACTTTTCGGCATCCAACCAGCTAAGTTCGCAGGGCTCAAGAGAGGAGTTCGTTTCGATGGAAAACCGCCAATTATCGAGTCTAGTCCGAGTTCTTCAGATTATCAGCGCGGCGATGATCATGGGGATTGTGGGCTTTGCCATCGTTACTCTGCTGATCGTGAATTGGGACAAGATTAACACTGAGCTTTTGCCGCTCGGCCTGATCGCCTTAGTCACACCTCTCACCTCCGTTGCCGCGGCTTTTGTTCTCCCTGGAATTGTCCTCAAGCAATCCGCCGCTCAGTACGCAAAAGCCAACCCCAAATCGGAACTGCATTCCTTAATGCGCGCTAGTGGGCAAGCCGCGACGGCAAGTTCCGTCGTTAGCTTAGCCCTTGCCGAGGGTGGTGCGCTCGTGGCCCTGGTCATTTGGATGATCAGCGGCAACCTACTCGGTCTCTTGGGGGCGTTTCTGGGACTGGCGATGTTGTTGATAAAGTTTCCGACTTATGGAAAAGTCGAACAGCGATTCGCCGATTTTCGTGATGAAGTAAAGCTGCAGCAGCGCAGTAGTTAGCTCGCTGCATTCAGGGACGCTGCCAAAAGCAGAGCAACGCAAGTCGGCGCGTGGGTAATCTCGCCTTGATGGATCAGCTCGATCGCCCGCTGCAGTGGCAAGGAAACAATTTCGATCAACTCGGTCCCTTCGGGCTCAGCTTCTGCTTGAGTTATCCCCGTTGCGAGATAAAGCTGGACCGGCGAGCGAATGATCGTGGTGTAGGGATCGAGTTTGACCAGCGGTTGCCAATTTTGTGCGACCAGTCCGAGTTCTTCTTGGAGTTCTCGCTTTGCCGTTTCTAGTGGATCTTCGCCTGGCTCAATTCCCCCGCTGACAACCTCCAGCGAGATGCGCCCGATCGCGTAATGGAATTCGCTTGTCAGATGGACCCAGCCCTGATCGTCTAGTGGCAACACGGAAACACCGGACTTCATCTGTACGACGACGTGCTGCCCCGGTTTCTCATCCGGGCGAATCACTTTGTCGAGTTCGACTTGAACATAGCGATCGGCGTAGACCTCCCGAGTCTCGAGGATTTTCCAGGGACCATGAATCCGCATGACAGAAGTTCCTCAGTCAAGTCGAGGGAGAGTGATTACCAGCGATTGACTGAGTATAGCGGACCGGACGCGCGGCAAGTTCGGCCGGCTGACCGCTCCGCGATTGGAAGGTGTCGCTGCGAGTGGGCCGACCTTCACCCAGCGCCGTCGGGACTAGTCTTCGTAGGGTGGGACAAGGTTGCGGGCGAACCAAGTTAGTCTGTCATTCAATTACCAGCGTTGCAGCGAATACAATGCCCCGCGACCGCCGGCCCACCAACAATCGTTTTGAGCGTCCCAGCTCAAACCCCCAGCGAGCTGAGAGCCGTGAGGAGTTCCGAGTACTTTTGCAAAACTTCGTTCGTTAAATAGACTCCCGCATCGCGACGCCCAAAGCCGACTTCGCTGCACTGAATGGTTTCGGCCAGGTCAGGCGGATCGAGGGTAGAGTCAACCACCCAAGCTTGGAGTTCGACTGCTTGAGGATTGTGCTCGCCCTCCGCCTGCTGCAGTTGGCGAACTTCGAATAACTGCTGGCTGGCGCGGTCGCAGGCGTGGAGGTAGCGATGCACGGCCCAGAGGGCAGCTCCCTCGCCGTCACCGGCCTGAACGACGATTTCGAATAAACCTGACTGCACATAAAACTTGGCCATTCTGCTTCCTTTACAAAATTGCGAGCTTTACAAAATTGCGAGGCGGGTGTTTTGCACTCAATGGGGAGCTAACTTTCCGCTCACCATGCCTCGCGACTCGAATCCATCCCGAACCAACTGTCGCCGACTATTACGCATCGTCTATCATTTTGGTGCTGATTTTTTTCTGATCCCCACCAAGTTTGACAGCTCTTGCTGCTATAGAGTTCGCATACTGCCGGACACCTTCGGTCGAATTTGTCTGCTGTCGCGAAAATTTGAGGTAAAATCCCGTCATGGACTCCAATGACCAAGTAGAAACCTTGCTGTTCGAGCGTTCGCCCTATGACAATCTCGATGCCATCGTCGAGCAGGATGGTCGCGTCGTGTACCTCTACTTGAGTGGCTCCGAAGAGTTTGGTGTGCGGGCCTGCTGGGTTCGCAATCTCGTCGAGGGCCCGCTGACGCTCAATCAAGCTGAACTGGAGCAAGGTCTTCCGCCGGTGCTGCCCCGAATTCATTGCCATACGAATCAGCCGGGACTGGCACCGAAAGCAGAGGATTTGCGCGTGGTCTGGTTCACGGAGGGAAATGGCTTGGCTTTGCTGGAGGGTGAGGAACTGCTGGCGGTGATTCCGCCTTGGAGCGGAATCGACGGGTTTCACGGTTACGCTCGAGACTGCGCGAGTGAGAACGAGATTTGTTGGCCGATGCCTGAGAGCGGCCCGTTGCAAGAGCGAATTGCCTTGGCGGCACAGACATGGGAGACGTGGAAAACCGGAACGCCGTTTGCACAGCTTCAGCCGTTGCAGCTAACTCGATACTCTGGGCGGTTCGGCTCAAGCACTCAATACTTCTCGATCGATGGCCAGAAGTTTCCGCCTCGCGGACTGGGAGTGTTTCGCGGCGAAACGGCGACAACACTAGCTACAGTCGGAATGAGCTTAGTCCCGCAGCCGAACGTCGAAATGGCGATCGAGGATTCGCGGATGAAGCGGCGAATCGAGTTGGCTTTGCGGGTGCCTCACCTCGATGGTATGCCAGCGGAGGAAGCCGAAGTCCGGAGACTGGCCGGACGATTAGCGGGCTTGGCGAGCGCACCTTGGAAACGCTGGACTTGGTACGGGCAACAGCACACCTGCGACTTCGACTTTAGTCCGGATCGAAAACAAGCGGTGTTTATCCGAGCAGACAGCTGGGTGAAATCCGCACGGGCTGATGACTGGGGCTTGCCGCACGCTTTTAACGAACCGGTATCGCTGCTGTATGTCGCTCCGCTGACTGCGGCGGAGTTTGCAATTGTGCAATCAAACGGACTCACTCCAAGGCTACTGGACCAATTGCTGGCAGAAGGGCTTCTGTGACCTGGAAGTTCTGGGCGGCGCGCAAAAAAACCGCCAGACCAAAAGTCTGGCGGTTTTCGAATGATTAATTTCGTCTCAAGCCTAGCTCGAACCTGAAACTACTTCTTGGCTGGTGGCAGGATAACGGTGTCGATGACATGAATCACGCCATTGCTCGTTTCGATGTCGGTCTTGACGATCTTGGCATTGTCAATCGTGACGTCCTGGCCGTTGATCTTGAAGCTGACTTCCGAACCTTGAACGGTCTTGGCCTGCAGGCCGTCCTTCACTGCGGATGCCTTGACGCTGCCTGGAACGACGTGGTAGGTCAGGATAGCAACGAGCTTGTCCTTGTTTTCTGGCTTCAGCAAGTCTTCAACAGTGCCCTTCGGCAGCTTTGCGAAAGCTTCGTCGGTTGGGGCGAAGACGGTGAAAGGGCCCTTGCCCTTGAGGGTGTCGACCAAGCCGGCTGCCTTGACGGCGGCGACCAAGGTGTTGAACTTGCCAGCAACTGCGGTGTCGACGATGTCCTTAGCTTGAGCAGGAGCAACGGTCGAAACAACTTCAGCGTGACCGCCTTGGTTTGGGCAGGTTTGGGCGAAGCAAGAACCGGAAACGACGGTCAGCACTGCGGCGACCAAAAATGCAGAAATCTTCATTACGGGAACTCCAAAAACTTTTTTGTCACAACATGCCAATTGAACGGTTTGTCTTGGCTCGTGCAGAGTAATCCGCAGGAGTTGACCTGATTCAACCGGTTTCGAAAAAAAATTTTCGAGCACTACTGAGCGAGTTGGTTGATTAGGGCCGAAAATCGTTCACTCGGCACGAGAACAACGGACATCTTTTTTGGGGTAAAGCATTTCGGCTCGAAGCGTTTTTTGACTTTTCGGTTTGTCCAAGGGCTCCAGTCCGGCAAACCGCTAAAGTTACTGAAGTGAAAACTTCCGTGACTCGACTGACCGTACCGGTGGCCTGGGGCATTAGGAGAAATAGGCTGATAGATTCCCCCTTCGGTGCCCGCTGGTAAATGAACTCGGAAATGCTTGAAAACTGCACAAACAGCCCCTGATGACTCTTTCCACGCCAAGCTGTCGTCTTCGTCTATAATTTGCAAAGTTCACCTCGTAACCCGGAATTGAAATCGCATGGGCTCTTTGACTTGGGCAATCATCCTCGCAGCTTTGGGGATTGCCGTGATCATCGTCGAGTTATTCATCCCGTCGGCCGGCTTGCTCGGAATCGTCGCGGGGATCCTGCTCGTATCGGGAATCATCTCTGCGTTCCTGCATAGCCCGGAAGCGGGAGCAGCATTACTGCTTTTGCTCGTGCTGCTCCTGCCGATCATGTTCGTCGCCTTGGTCAAGGTTTGGCCCAGCACCCCGATCGGCCGGCGCATTCTTCTCGGCAGGATGCGGGCAGAAGAAGTCGTTCTGACGGGCGAGCACTACGATGGCCTCAAGCAACTGATCGGCGAAACGGGTGTCGCCAAGACCAAGATGTTGCCCAGCGGGATCGTGGCGATTAACGGGAAGACTTACGACGCGGTCTCCGATGGCTTTGCAATCGAACCAGGCCAGGCCGTGAAGGTCACTGCGGTGAGGACGAATCGAATTTTCGTCCAGCCTTACGATCCCGCCGATGATCTCCCGACGAAGTTTGAGAACAATGACTTGCTCGGGAAAAGTCTTTCTGAGCTGGGAATCGATCCGCTCGATAGCAATCGGAATTGATGCCGAGCTGAATCCTAACGCGCTGCGGTGGGTGCGCACCGCGTTCACCGTTTTCTCGTCGCGTCTCGTTTTTGCGGATGCGACCCGCTCTGCGATTTTTTTGGGGGGGGTGAAAATTCTATTCAGCTGCAATGGTGGGTGCGCACCGCGTTCACCGTTTTCTCGTCGTGTCTCGTTTTTGCGGATGCGACCCACCCTACTTCTACCGAAGGTCGGGGCGGTTCCCTGAGTGCCGGGCGGATGGCGAGGGAGTACACTACGGGTCTCGCGTTCTCAATGTATCCCCCACTGCAAGGCCAGATCGCTATGGCTCGCTCAGCTGATTCGCTGACCAACTCTTCCCAAACGGAATCGCGATCTGAAGAGGGCTTTCGACGCGTGCTCGGCCCATTCAGTGCAATGAGCGTCGTGATCGGGGCGATCGTCGGGATCGGAATCTTTTTCACACCGCAGTCGATTGCGCGCAGCGCGGGGAGCGGCGAACTGGCAATGGCGGCGTGGGTGGTCGGTGGACTAATTGCCTTAGTCGGCGCATTAACTTTCGCCGAGCTCGGTTCGCTTTACTCGCGAACGGCCGGACAGTACGAGATTTTGCGCGACGCCTACGGTGCTTTCGTCGGCTTCGTTTATGTCTTCTGCAACGCCACGATTGTTCAAGCCGGCGCGATTGCCGTGATTGCTTACTACACGGCGCTGAACTTTGGGATTGGAATGATCCCCGATGTTGATCTGGGCAAACAGCATCAGTGGAACTTGATGGTTGCGACGGTAATGATCGTGGGCCTGACGATCGCCAATCTGATTGGTGTCCGCTGGGGCGCTTACCTGCAGAACGTTACCGTAGTTGCCAAACTGGCGACGTTGCTGGCGATCACTGGTTTGGCGATTTTCCTGCGGCCAGAAGCGGCAACTGTTGCGGTGACACCGCCGGCCGATGAGCCGGTAAGTCGCTGGGGATTTCTGACCGCCATTACGATCACTCTTTTTTCGTACGGCGGCTGGCAGCAGGCTCTTTGGGTCGGTGGTGAAATCCGCGACCCTCGGCGGAACGTGCCCCGCGCGATCATCTTCGGAGTGCTCGTCGTGATCGCCATCTACCTGCTGGTGAATTGGGCTTATCTCCAGTTGCTTGGCTATGCCAGAATGGTTAGTCCGGATACTCAAGCCTTGGCGGCGGACGCGGTTGGGCAGGTTTGGCCGGTTTGGGGTCGACGCGCTGTGGCGCTGGCGGTTGCGTTCTCGGGATTCGGCGTGCTCAATGCCCAGCTTCTCACCGGCCCGCGATTAATCTGCGGGATGGCGCGAGACGGAAAATTCTTTTCCATGTTTGGCAACGTACACGCTCGCTGGGGCACTCCAGTCGCCGCGATTCTGATGCTCGGCGGATTGGGCCTAGGCCTGCTACTGGGAATGGAAGGCCTGGCGCTGGCTCTGAAGATGTTCTCCTCGGGCGATGCGGCAGCCAGCAAGACTGGTGTCGACTATATCGACTCGCTGACCAACGGCGTGGTGCTGGTCGACTCGGTTTTGTTCATGCTCACTGGGCTGGCTGTGATTTTCCTGCGACAGAAGTTTAAGGATTCTCCCGAAGCGATCCGGATGCCGCTGTATCCGCTGTTCCCGCTGCTCTTTGCGATTGGTGAACTCATCGTACTGGTCGGCGCGTTTATGCTCCCCAAATATCGCGATGGCGCGATCATTGGCTTGATCTGGATTCTGATGGCAGCCGTGTTCTATGCGGTTTTCTTTCGCAAAAGCCGCTGAACGCTTCGAGGCGAGGGAAGTCAAGGATAGTGATTCGGTTCGGTGCGCGCCGCAGGGAGTTTGCCTTTTGAGTGGAACGCGTTTGGCGGATGCGATCCACCCGAAGTTTATGTTTATTTCAGGGTTCCGAACCGGGGGCTGGCGCGAGGTCCTGGCGGACAAAGAGAACCGGGGGGCCACCACCCGACCTTGTGTCGGTGGAGCCATGACTAGCCAGCTACAGGCGAGCCCACAAAATGAAAACTGGCTGGCGCGAGGACCCCGCTGACGAAGCATGTCGGGCACTGCCCCAATTCCGCTCCTCCCATTTCAGCCACTCAGTCCGCTTGGCATACTAACGGCATCAGCACCTTTTCAAACGTCGGTCCCCCAGCAGAGTAGCTTCGATGAGCAAATCCCCACGACTCAGCCAGATGTTGATTGCCGTTCTCATGGCAATTAGCTTCACTCAAGTATCTGTCGCTCTGTCACTTGCTGCAGGCGATGACTGGCCGCAGTGGATGGGCCCCAGGCGAGATAATGTCTGGCGAGAGACTGGGATTCTGGAGAAGTTTCCTGAGGGCGGACCAAAAGTCCTTTGGCGCAGTCCAATCAACATTGGCTACGCCGGACCTTCAGTCGCCCAGGGCAAAGTCTTCGCAATGGACCTCTCCAGCCAAGGGAATGTGCAAGTCGACAATTTCGCGCGGAAGGAATTTTCTGGGACCGAACGGGTTCTTTGCTTCGAGGAAGCAAGCGGGAAGTTGCTCTGGGAGCATGCTTACGATGTCGTTTACTCGGTCTCGTATCCCTCTGGCCCGCGCTGCACGCCGATTGTCGATGGCGACTTGGTCTATGCGCTCGGCGGAGAAGGAAATCTGACTTGTTTGGAAGTCGCCAGCGGCAAAGTCGTTTGGAGCAAAGAGCTGAAAAAGGAGTATCAAACCAAATCGGCTCTGTGGGGCTACGCCGGACACCCACTGATTGACGGCGACAAACTGATCACACTCGCGGGTGGCCCAGGCTCACACTTGGTGGCCCTGGACAAGAAGACTGGTAAAGAGATCTGGCGAGCTCTCAGCTCAAAAGAACAAGGCTATGCTCCGCCAATGATCTTTGAAGCGGGAGGCGTGCGGCAACTTATCGCGCTGCGGCCTGACGCCGTCACTTCGATCGACCCGGAAACAGGAAAAGAATATTAGTCGGTTCCCTACGAGGCGACGAGTGGCTCGATTATTATGGCCCCGATTGTGATCGGCGAGCACCTTTATGCGGCAGGTTAAAGCCAAAAGAGTCTGCTGCTCAAACTGGACCAAACTCGCCCCGGAGCGAGCGAAGTATGGCGAGATAAAGTCCGGGCCGCCATCTCACCCGTCAACGTCCAGCCAATTGCTGACGGCAATGTGATTTACGGTCTGGATCAGGGCGGCAAACTTGTTGCACTGGAGATCCCCAGCGGCGAGCGGCTTTGGGATAGCACAGAGCATATGGGCGAAGGACGATTGGCGGGTTCGGAAACGGCCTTCATTGTCCGCGAAGGGGAGCGCTACTGGCTGTTCAACGAAAAAGGCGATTTGGTCATCGCTCGTTTCAGCCGCGAAGGCTATCAGGAAATCGACCGGGCCCATGTGATCGAGCCGACCAATAATGCCTTTGGCCGTAAAGTCGTCTGGAGCATGCCGGCCTTCGCCAATCGCCGCGCGTATATCCGCAACGACAAGGAAATCATTTGCTTGGACTTGGCGAAGTAGCAGCCCCGGCTGTCGAAGATAGCTACTTTAAAGTATTCGCGCGGCCAAATCGGCGAGCGGTGACCGCTCTCCTTTTTCCAGCGTAACGTGAGCGTAGATTTGCTGGCCGACCATCCGGTTGATGAGATGGCTCAATCCGTTGGATAGAGCGTCGAGGTAGGGCTGGTCGATTTGCTGCAGGTCCCCGGTCAGGACAATCTTCGTTCCCTCACCCGCGCGGGTGATGATCGTCTTCACCTCATGGGGCGTGAGGTTCTGAGCCTCGTCGATGATGAAATACATTCGTTGCAGGGAGCGGCCGCGAATGTAAGACAGAGGCGTAATGACCAACTGCTCATTTTCGAGCATCTTGCGGATTTCCTGAGACTGGCTCTCGTTTTCCCGAAACTGATGTCGAATGACATTCAGATTGTCAAACAGCGGTTGCATGTAGGGATCGAGTTTCGCCTGGATATCGCCCGGAAGAAAACCGAGGTCTCGATTACTCAGCGGCACGATCGGTCTGGCCAGCATGATTTGTTGGTAGCGGTTGCGAGTCTCGAGTGCAGCGGCAAGTGCAAGCAAAGTCTTGCCTGTGCCCGCCTTGCCAGCTAAGGTCACGAGCGGAATCGACTCGTCCATCAAGGCCCGCAGCGCGAACCACTGTTCGGCGTTTCGCGGGAGGATACCGAAAGCGGAGTGCTTTTCGATTCGGCGAAAGGTCCGGTCTGATGCGGTATAGGTCGCAAGGACGCTTTTGGAACCATTCCGAATGACGAAGTTTTCGTTGGCAACTGGGTCGGTAATCTGCTGTAGCGAGTCAACTGAGACGACTCCGCGGCCGCTGAAGAATTCAGCGATCTGTTCGCTCGGGACTCCTTCGATCAATCGCTTGCCGGTGTATAGCTGGTCAAAATTCTTTAGTTTGTCAGCCTCGTAATCCTCGGCTTGCAAGCCGAGAGAACGGGCTTTCAGACGGATATTTGTGTCTTTCGAGACCAGAACAACTTGTCGATAACGCCGCTCGCCCGCGAGCAAGAGCGCCGTGTTAAGAATCCGATGGTCGGGCTGGTCCTGAACGAACACATCCCGCAGTTCGCTCGCCAAAGGTCCACCCAAAGCAACTCTGACCGTCCCCAGCCCCTCACCGCGACTGACCCCCGCCTCGCTAAGAATCGCTCCGGTCAAGTTGTCGAGTCTTCGAATGAACTCTCGGGCTTGAAAGTGAATATCTTCGTTGCCGCGTTTAAATTTATCCAACTCTTCGAGAACAGTAATTGGAATCGCAACATCATTTTCCTCGAAACTCTCCAAACAACTGGCGTCATGCAGAATGACATTCGTATCGAGCACGAACAGTTTCGGGTGCCTTACACTCATGCGGTAACTCGCTGAAGGGTAAATTCGATTTGTCTGGTCGCATCTTAATCGCGAGCGCAAGAACGAGACAACAGCGAAGTCAGCTAGCTTAATCGGTACTTCATAATCACGCGGCGCGGGTTGCTTGGCAGAAACGCCCAATCAATCAGCGGAAGAATACGGGGCGGAGGGTGTCGCGAAGGACCAGCTACTAGCGAGGCCTTCCCCGCATGGCCCCACGCAAGTGGCGTAGCGAGCTACTTACAACGCTTCAGCGTCATCAGCGCGAAGGCGGTGCCGTACTGCTGGTGGTAGTTGTAGAGCGGATAGTCCCACCAAGAGCCGTCTTTCTCTTGCAGTGAGATCATCACGTGAGCCAACTGGTCGCGGAGGGTTTTTTGCTGGTCGGCTGGAGCGTGCTCGATACAGAGCCCCGCGTAATAGTGCCCGTAATAGAAAAAGTAGCCGGCAACTTGATACCAGGCTTCGTGTGGCACGGGTCGCTTGCGTCCGATATCGAGCCAGAGGTTGCGGGCAAAGAGGCGATTGGCCCACGTGGCAATCGCTTCATCTGTGACTGACTTGTCGCCGTACAACCTGAGGACCAGATTACAGGCCTGACTGCGACCGACGCTGCCGCCGGGCTTGTTGATGTCGGCACCTGTTCGATAGAGGAAATTCTCAGAGTAGAGGTAGCCCAAGTCAGGTCGCTGCTGACGGCGAATCACGTCCAGGCCGCGGTCGATTAGCTTTTTCGGGACGCTGACACCCGTACCTTGCGCGAGATGGAACGCGTAGAGGACGGTGGCAGTCGTAAAGCTGTTCGGATCAGAGCTTGGTTTCTGCAGCTGCATCGCGAAATCGTAGTAGCCCCAACCACCGTGCACTGACTCGTAGCGACCAAGCAGCTCGATTTGGTGAATCATTTCGGCCCGCAGCGAACTCTGCTTCGCTTCGTCTCCGGTCCGGTAGCTATGCAAACGCGCGAGGGCCTCGATTCCGTATGCGTGGCCCCAAATGTTGTAGAGCGCATCGCCGGTCGCTCGGCGGAGCGATGGCAAGTTCTCCAGAAGCCATTTCTCGCCTCGATCGATCGCCACAGTGACGCGCTGGTCACTGGACTGCACATCGAGTAACGCCGCGACACAAAGGCCGGTTACCGCAGAGCGAAACGCGTGGTGCGCGCCCGGGACCGGCGCGTAGATATTCAGGTCTTTCGTCTGCTCCGCGGTTCCCCACGAACCGTCTTTGTTTTGCACTTTCAGCAGAAACTCGACGCCGCGACTGATGGCTGCGTCGATCGCCTCTGCGGTCGGTGGCTCGACAGGCAATGGCTTCGGACCGACTTCAGCCAGCGGCCGACTCGGCGTCTTTTGGTCCTGGTCCTGACCTTGGGCCGATGGGACTGCATCTGCAGTTTGCCATGCGGCCAGACAGGATGCCCGGCCAGCATCGAGGCTCCCAAGACAAAGCAAACCGAGTGTGAAGCTAGTGGCAATCGCAAGACAGCGGGTCATTGGAGTGCATGGGTAAAAGGCGGAAAAGACGAGAGCGAACGAACTCTTACTTCAGCAGTAGTTTGTCATCGGGGGTCAAAGTGCTGCCGACAAGCTCGACATCTTCACCCTTGGCCGCACCAAGCTTGACCTCAATCCGAGTTGATGAACCGTCTGCTTTTTGTACTTTGACGTACTTGATGGAATCATCGGTCTCGTCGGTGAGGACTGCCTTTGAGGGAACAAGCAAAGCATTGGGCTGGTCATTGATCAGAATCTTAACCGAACCGTTCAAACCGGCGACGAGTTGTAATTGTCCGTTGGGAACGACTTCGAATTCGGTTTCAAACGATCCATCCGTGTTGGGCAGGGCGGCGATCTTGCTGACTTTCAGGGCGACCCGCGAGTCCGCAAACGCGGTTGGCGTCATCTTGGCAAACTGACCGATCTTGACCTTGGCCATCTCGGCCTCGGGTACATTTGCAGTGGCGGCGAGCGCCGAATTATCGACGACCGTCATGAAGACTTCGTTCGGTAAGACCCCGCCGTGCTTGCGAAGCTTATTTCCCGCTTCGGCAATTCCGGGCCATTTGCCATCGACGCAGCGACCGTGATAGACGATCCCGTCGATCGGAGCGACCACGCGGAAGAGTTCGGCGTCCGTCTGCAGCTCGCCAAATTCACGCGCCGCTTTCTCCAA
>Ga0169931_10000200_pt1 | contig 94652 bp, 76 predicted proteins | sample Kivu_15m_20L_FD_129675 | JGI IMG/M metagenome (GOLD analysis project Ga0169931, IMG submission 129675) | Freshwater microbial communities from Lake Kivu, Western Province, Rwanda to study Microbial Dark Matter (Phase II) - Kivu_15m_20L... | ecosystem: Environmental > Aquatic > Freshwater > Lake...
CTCAACGACGCGATCGGTCCGGCGTTGAGACTGACGGCCAAGCAGCGATCGATCCTCCTCGGATGCTGGCGGGGCGCAAGGCTGCCACTGCCACGGTGCCTTTGCTAACCTGACTGTCAATAAACCCCAGCCCTTGGCTCGATTCTTGACACGCGATTACAGACTGCCTTTCAACCGCCCCCGAGCCCGAGCAGGTCTACGTTCGCCCCGGTAGTCCGTCTCGGAAGTGGATCCCGACGCGGCGAAGTCCTTTACCTCATTATCGACGACACCCGCGCCGCCAAACGCGGCCGCACGATGCCCGCCCTCCAAAAGATCTGGGACCACGCCGCGCAGCGGTTCGTCCGCCCTGTTCTACCGCATCGTCGTGTTGCTGGCCAAGGTCCAGCGCGGGACCGAGCCCCGTTGATTCGCCACAAGAACAGAGCATCCGCGATCAAGACCGCGATCGACGACCTTCGCCGGCGGGGTCAGAGGTACTGTCGCCACGCCGGGGGGTACGGCTTTCGCTGGATTAACGGGAAGAAAGTCCCAGACGAACGGGAGCAAGCGACAATCGAGGCCATTCGACGATGGCGGGACGATGGACACACTTGGAAGGCAATAGCCACACACTTGCGGACGCACCGAATCCTGATGAAGGAAGATGGCCTCTGGAACGTGGATCGTGTTCGCCGAGCTGTGGGAGCTCGGGTTTAGGAACGATCAACATTCCGTAGTGCCTTCCGCACTCAACCGCTTCAATCGCTTCATGGGATCAAGCGTATTTTAGGACGAAACGAAGGACTCGTAGTATGATGTCAGTTCCGCCATTCTCGATTCATTCCGTCCGCCCGCCAAGGGAAGGTCCTCTTGATGTCCGAGTCTGTCGTCGAAAGTTCCGGGTTCGGGGCGATGGGCCTCGACCCCCGTCTGCTGACCGCCATCGAATATAAGGATCCGTCGCCGATCCAGCGCGAAGCAATTCCGGTGTTGCTCGAAGGCAAGGATATCGTCGGCCTGGCCGGGACCGGTACGGGCAAGACGGCCGCGTTCGCACTGCCGATCCTGCACAAGCTCCGCGCGGCCCCGGCGAAGAAACCCGGAGTAGCCGTGTTGATTCTCACTCCCACCCGCGAACTCGCGATGCAGGTGGCGAAGGCCGTGACGAAGTATGGGAAGCCGCTCAAGATCGAGGTTTTGGCAGTGTACGGCGGCACGGGGTACGGCGATCAGATTCATGCGATCCGCCGCGGCGTGGATGTCGTTGTCGCGACGCCGGGGCGGGCGCTGGATCTCATCAACAAGGGCAGGATGCCGCTTGATGGCGTGACAACGGTGGTACTCGACGAAGCGGACGAAATGCTCAATATGGGCTTTGCCGAGGATATGGACGCGATCATGTCGCAAACGCCCAAGGATCGTCAGACGATGCTCTTCTCGGCGACGATGCCGCCGCGGATCGAGGAGATTGCGAGGCGGCACCTCCGCAATCCGGTTCGCATCAAGGTCTCGAAAGAACTTGCCGCGCGCGGCGAGGCGGCGAAGGTGCGCCAGACGGCGTACATCGTTTCGCGTGAATTCAAAGCCAAGGCTCTTGGCCGAATTCTCGATCTGGAACGGCCGACGTCCGCCATCGTCTTTTGCCGCACCCGTCTGGATGCGGACGAACTCGTAGAAGCGATGACGCATCGCGGATTCAAACCCTTGGCCTTGCACGGCGGCTTGGCGCAGGATCAACGCGATCGCGTGATGAGCAGTTTCCGCAGCGGTATGGCAGATCTGCTCGTGGCAACCGACATCGCGGCCCGCGGGCTGGATATTTCACACCTGTCGCACGTCGTAAACTTCGACGTGCCGCCGGACGCCGACCAGTACATCCACCGGATCGGGCGGGTCGGCCGGGCAGGGCGGGCTGGTGTCGCGATCACCTTAGCGACGCCTCGGGAGCAATCGGCGCTATTTCAAATCGAACGGATCACGAAACAGAAGATCACTCTCGCCTCGATTCCGACCGCGAAGGACCTGCTAAAGGCGCGGCTCGACCGCACCCGGCAGCAACTTCGCGAGGCACTGGCCAAGGCCGATGCGACGGATGACCTTCGCGGCCTAGTCGGTGAACTATCCAAGGAGTTCGCTCCTGCCGATGTCGCCCTCGCGGCGTTGACGCTCCTGCGCCAACCGGGGCTCCAAGAGGATGAAGCGGAGATTCCGAACGCCACCGGTTCGCGCGAGTTCAAACGGGATGGCGGCCGGCCCGGCTTCAGGGCGGCGGATGAACGGATGCGAGCGGGCCGGCGACCGACAAACAGGGGTATGGCAAAGGTCTTCTTCGGCATCGGACGCGATTCCGGCGTCACTGCTCGCGATCTGGTGGGGGCAATCGCGAACGAGGCGGGCGTTCCCGGCCAGGACATCGGCGCCGTCGATCTGACAGACCGCTTTGCCCTCGTCGAAGTCCCGAGCGATGTCGCGAGTTATGTCGTAGAAGTGATGCAGGGGACGCGAATTCGCGGGCGGAAGGTCAATGTCCGCCCGGACCGCCCACCGCTACCATCCCCCAGAGTCGAGACTCGGCTTCCGCTCAAGCCCTGACCGAAGACGAACGAGCGAGCTTCGAGTACAGATCCGTCCAGGATCGCGTCGTAGATCCCGGCTTTCCGCCATGCGTTGAACCGGTGGTACACCGTCTCCCACGGGCCGAACCGCTCGGGCAAATCTCGCCACTGAGCGCCCGTGCTGAGAATCCACAACAAACCGTTGAGCATCTCGCGACGATCCCGCGCCGGACGACCCGTCTTGGCCGTCGACTTCGGGATCACCGAATCAAGGACCGCCCACTCTTCGTCGCTGACTCGTGTCGCTTTCCCATCACACGGCCACCGTGGCCGTGCCTCATAGCGACTACTTCCCAGTTTTCAAACAGAGCCTAATCAGGCAGAGTCCTGGAGGGGCGAAACCCGTACGTGAAGCTGCGATAACCCGGCCGAACGTAGTTGCGGAACGCGGACCGCAGGTCGATCGGTCGGAAGCTGAACGAGCCACCCCGAAGCAGGCGGTTTGAACGTTCGTCCACTATGAGAAAGCGGCTGTTCTCGCCGTCCTCCGTCTGACCCGTCTGGTAGACCAGACCCGGATCCTCGCACCACTCCAGCGCAGTGCCCAGCGCGTCGAACAAGCCCCGCTCGTTCGGGCGAAGCCGGCCCGCCGGCCATGCATGATCCTCCGCGTTCTTCAAGAACCATCCGTAACGCGGCAGCAACTCCTCCCCCCGGCCGAAATACCGCGCCGTCACCGACCCGCCCCGGCACGCAAACTCCCACTCCACTTCCGTCGGCAAACGGTAACCCGTCAACTTCAGGTGACCTGCCTTCATCCGCATTCCCTCCGCGTATGCGCCCGATTTGTTCGGCTCGTAACTCCACTGCTCCGGCGGAATCCCCTCCCGTTCGCTCAGCCAGTTGCAGTACGCGGCCGCGTCGTACCACTCCACCGACACCGCCGGCGTGTCCGGACCCGGACTGTAACGCTTCGTCCACGAGTGATTCGGCCGGAACCGCAGGAACTCCGCCACCGTCACCTCCTTCGTCGCGATCGCATACGTTCGGCCGATCCGCTTCCGGTGCGGCGGTTCGTTCACCTCGATCCGCCCCGGCTCCGTTGCCGGCGAGCCGAGCGTGAACTCCACCGGGCCCCGCACCACCGCATACGTCTGACCCTCGCCATTCACGTACCAGTCTTTCCCCACCGCCACCGCCGGGGCCGCCAAGAGCGACCCCACTGGTAAGGACCCCACGTCCGCCAGTTGCCGGGCCACCACTCGAGCCCGCGCCGCCGCCGCCCGCTCTGCGTCAATCGCCGCCACATCCTTCGCCTTCCCCCACTTCTGCCGGAGCAGCCAGTCGATCGCCGAGTGCAACCCCGAGTCCGGATGCTCCCGGTATAGCACCAGCAACCGCCCCGCGAACGTCGCCCGCTCCGACTCCGGCACCACGTCCAGCGGGAAGTCTCCCAGCGCGATGAGCAGCACCCGTTGCGCCGAGACGTCCGTTTCCGTGTCGAAACGCCGCATGAGTGAAAGCGGATTCAATCCGATCGCACTCAGTCGCGACAGCAGGTAGCTCCGCACCGTGGGATCGCCGTCCGTTGGGAAGCGGAACACCGGCCACACCGACTCTGCTTCGCCGAGTGCCAGCAGTGCCGCCGCCGCGTAACCCTTTCGTTTTCCCCGTTGAAGCTGCACAGAATCCGGATCCAGCAACTCGCCCATCCCCGGAACACCAGCGACCGCCGACAGCGGAAACCCACGCCCCTCGATTGCCCACAGAGGCACGGTGGGCTTCGCCAGTTCCGCCTTCAGGATCGGCACCACGCCCGTCCTGTTCGCGGTCAGTGCCGCCGAGAACGGTGCGTAATGCCGCGGGTCCGAGATGAGGGCGAGTTCGGCCAGGTCCGCCGGCCGGTCCGCGGCATAGCGTGCCAGCAGGTTCGCCGTCAGGTCGTAGCCGCTCACCGCGGCGGCCAGATCGGAGGTGGACAGCTTGCCGGACTCGATCCGCTCCCGCTCGGCCGGATAGCGTGCGAGCAACTTCGGCACCAAGACGCCGCGCACCGGTTCCATCGCCGCCGACCACGCCACGAACTCCACCGGGTTCGCCTGCACCACCGCCTCCGCCACCGGCCCGGCCACCGCCGCCCAGCGTGCGTCGGCTGGAGCCAGCCCCGCCAGAGCACCAGCGGCGCGGACTCTTTTCCCCGCGTCAGCCTTCGGGTCCGAGAGAATCGTCCATAGTCCCGGAGTCACCGCTTCGGCCTGCGGCTTGAGGGCGTCGCGGATGGTGAGCAACTCCTCGGGCCTACACGCGGGCAGGTACGCGGCAAGCTCCGCGGCCCGCTGCAGCTCGTCGGCCAGCAGCGCCAGCCGCGCATGCAATCCCGGCTTCGTCGCCACCGGTTGAGAAGCCAGTTCGAGCAGCTTCGGGCGGGCCAGATCTTTCACATCGGCCAGGTCCAAAGTGATGCGGGGCACGACAAGCGTTTCCGCTCCGCCGAGCGAATCGACCAGTGCCGCGGCGCGGGTTTCGCGTTCCTTCTGCCGAGTCGCATCGGCCTGAGCCTGGTCAGCCGCGATGCGATCTTGCTCTCGCTGCCGTTCCACCTGCACCGCCGCGATGCCGCCGCCGACGGCCACCAGCAGCACCACCCCGGCCAGGGCCACCTGCACCCGCCGCCGCTTCTGCTGCTCCTCGGCCTTCTGCCTTTCTCCTTCCACCCGGATCTCCGCTTTCTGGCGTTCGCCCTCGACCCGAACGGTTTCCAATTCCGCCTGCCGGGCCCGTTCTTCCACCTCTGCTCGAATCGCGTGGACCGCAGCCGCCACCTCGCCCGCGTTCCGGTACCGCTCCTCCCGATTTCCCGTCAGACACATCCTGCACGATGCGACCAGCGCCGGTTCGGCACCGCACTCCCCAAGCCGGGTGTATGCCGGTTCGAGCACCTTCCCGGCCGCCAGTTGCCGCGTCGATTCGCTCGTTGCGGCCACAAACGGCGGTTCGCCCGTCAGGATGGAGCACAACACCGCCCCGAGACCGAACACGTCCGAACGCTGGTCGATCAGATCGACCGCGCCGATCGCCTGCTCCGGCGACATGTACGCCGGCGTGCCGAGGAACGACCCCGCCCGCGTGTGCAGGTCGTCCTCCGCTTCAGTCTCCGCCCGCGGATCGTAAAACGTGCTGGCGGTCGTGGCCTCCGGGGAATCCGCCCGCTGCTCGCTCTGAAACTTGGCCAGCCCCCAGTCCATCACTTGGACTTCGCCGAACGCCCCGACCATCACGTTCGAGGGCTTCAAATCGCGATGGACGACACTGTGATTGTGGGCGTAGGCCACCGCCTGACAGACTTGCTCGAACACCGCGATCAGCGACCCGCGACTCTCCCGTCCCTCCTCGATAATCTCCGCCAGCGTCCGGCCCTTGATCAGCTTCATGACCATGAACGGACGCCCGTCCGGCAGTTGCCCCACCTCATGAACGGGCGGAATCCCCGGGTGTTGCAACTGCCCCGTGATCTTCGCCTCGTCCACGAACCGCCGGGACGACAGCGAGTTCGTCGCGTACCGGTCCTGCAGCATCTTGACGGCCACGTCGCGATTCAACGAAATGTCGCGGGCCCGGTACACGACTCCCATGCCGCCGCGTCCGATCTCGCCCAAGAGTTCGTAGCCCACGGGTGCGTGCGGGCTCTGCGAGGCTGTTGAAGGCACTCCAGAGGGGTTCGGCTCGCCGACGCTGCGCGTATCGGCTTCAGCAGGCAAATCAGCCGTTGGGAACGAAAGGTCCGGGTGATGGCGAGTGGGATCAGGCACGGGCGACTCCGCGGGGGACGTGCCGACGATGATACCTACCAGCCCGACGGTGTGCCACGATCTCGAACTGGTGATGAGAGAACCGGCGCCCGTGTTCGTCGAAACGGTTGCATCCCGAGTCACTTGCAACGACCGCCGATTGGTTCGCAGCTTTGGAAGGGAAATGGCCGACCCCGCCTCCTGTGGAACAGGCGGGATCGGCCGGCCGCGGTTCGTCCGCACTCACGGCTTACGGGAGCGTTCGGCCTTTCGGCCCCGCTGCTCAGCGGATCTCACAGCGACAATAGCCGGCCGATGCTCACGTCGCTGGCATGCACGCCGTCCACCTCGTGACACTCGTCGCAGACCTTGACCAGATCGCCGGCCCGGTCGCCAATGATGAGGCCGGACACCGTCGCCCCGACCTCGCGCTTCCATGCGTTGAACGACTCCACGCCTTGAGCCGGGATCCGGCAGACCGCGTCCGTGATGAACAGGACGTCCGTCCTCCCACGAGGGGCCCCGAGGGCCGCGTAGTACCCCGGCATTCCGAGGTGCGGGCGTAGCGTTCCGTGACATCGGACCGCGAATGGCCCAGTAGGTGCTGAGCCGCTTCGAGGCCGTGCTGCTCCCGCGCCAGAGTGCCAAAGGAGTGTCGCAGCTGGTTCGGATGCCAGTGCGGAACCCCTGCTCGCTTGGCAGCCCGCCGGACGGCGAGCGCGTAGGCGTTCGGCGTGTACTGCTCCGCTGGCAGTTTCCTCGGATCGGGGTTTGACTCACGGCGATCCACTTGGCTCGGCTGCACCTTCGTCTTCCGCTTCGCACGCATTTCGGCGAATCGCTCCTCGCGCATTCGGCGCGGCGAGAACAACGGACCGCTGGGGTCCACGATGGTGCCGCCCGCGATGAATGCCTCGATAGCCGCCTTGCCCTTCGGCCCGATCATCACGGTCCGACTCTTACCAAGGTGCTGGGTCTTATGTCGTGACGGTCGATAGACCCATGGCGAATCGGTGCGGTCGATGTCGACTAGGCGCATCCGGCAGACCTCGCCCGGTCGCATCACGGTGACGCGTTGCAATTCCACCATCATTCGAACATGCCGGCCGAGGAAAGGCAGGGTTGCGTCCACGACCGCCGCCTCCACGGGCTTGATTGGCTCAGTGTCGGGGGCATCGCATCTGCCTCGGCGGAGTCCGTCCACGGTCGCGAGGGCGTGGTAGTTCGCAGCGGGAATCAGTTCTTCCGCCACGGCCCACTTGAAGATCCGGCGAAGCCGTTCGATGTTCTGGTTCACGGTGCGGCGGCACCAGTCCAGTTCGATGAACTTTTGGCGAACGGCTTTCAGGGCAAGCGGGCCGAAATCCGTCGCGGGTGTGTCGCCGTATAGCAGGCGGACGTGCCGCGTCACGATCTTCACAGACAGGAATTCGTTCGTCGGGTTGCCGTCCACATCGCGGTAGTGCCGCTGGGCGTGGTCGGAGTATCCAAGCAACATCTCGTTCACCGAGAGGTCGCCGGACGATTGAGCCACGGGCGCGGCGGCTGCTTCGAGTTGGATCTTGGCGAACGCCTCTTTCGATTCTTTCGAGCCGGAGTCGCCGGGGAGCATCCGGTACTGACGGACGCCGGCGGCGTCGGTCCAGACAGCGCGAGCTTTTCCGTTGGGATGCTTGAGATAGGAAGGAACGGGTTTACGCTTTCGAGCCACGGGAGCGGCCTCCGTGGATTCTGTGAACTGCTTCACAGAATCCTTCTATCGGAGTCGCGCCCGGAACCGACCGGGGTAAGCGTAAAACGCTACGACTAAAGGACTTCCAAGAGTGGAGCGGAGGAGAGTCGAACTCCCGACCTCTTCGTTGCGAACGAAGCGCTCTACCAACTGAGCTACCGCCCCCCGGAACGAACCGGCTTCGTACGGTGTTCGCCGCACGAAGCCAAGATTGATCTTACGAATTGACGACGCGGAACGGCAAGAGGTTCACAGCGTGGAGCGGTAACGGCGGAGCTTCTCGCGGTAGGCCTTCGCGCGATCGTCGTCGCCTTGAGCCTTGAACGCGTCCGAGAGGCGGGCGAGGGTCTTGATCACTTCGTCGCGATCCTGGCTGTAAACGGCCTCGACCCAGAGGAACTGCCACATCGCGTCACGCGGTTTGTCCTTGCCCAGGTAAAGCTCACCCATCATGCCGAAGCCGGTGGCGCGGACGAGAGGATCCTTTGTCTTGGCGAGTTCGGCTTCGATCGCCTTCACGCCGTCTTCCGGGTTCGGGTTGTCGCCGAACTTCACGGCGAGGTTGAAGATGGCGAGGCGGTCCTTGGGGGCGCCGGCGGGTGCGGTCTTCATCGCCTCGTCGATCAGGCCTTTGGCGTCCGCGAAGAGGCGGGCTCGGATCTTGGTGTCGATTTCCTGCAGAGCGGCATCCATCTTCAGGTCCGCGGCGAGGTCGGTCGCCTTCGCCACTTTGCCCCACGAGCGGCTCGCCTCTTCGAAGTGTCGGCGTTCGGTGGATTTCTCGCCCTCTTTGTCCGCGGTCACGGTCACTTCGGAGACTTGCATGCGGGCGCAGGTCGAACCGGCGGCCCAGACTTCCCAGCCCGTCTTGTTCGCGGTGAGGAAGTTGTCCAACAGTTTGACGGCATCGGCGCCCTTGGCCTGCGCCGCGGCGTCGTCCGTGGCATCGTCCGCGGCGCGGGCCGAGGTATACGCGACGCGGAACTCCAGATACTTGCGGACCTTCTCGGAGGCGCCGGCGCTCTTCTTCGCCATCTCGGAGTGGATCACGCGGGCCTTTTCCCACTCGCGTTTGCCTTCGATCGTGGCCGGCTCGCGGATCGTTTTCAGGTCGAATCCGGGGATATCCGCCGGGATCACGCGGATGATGTCCGTCGCGGAGACGAGCGCGGCAACCTTCTTGTCCGCCGTCACGACCTGGTAGCCGCCGGGGGCCACCTTCAGTTCGGCGTCCACTTCCTTGATCTGGCCGTCTTTCTTGTCCCGGTAGTAGACGCGGTCGATGGTCGAGGCCGGTTGGCCGCGTCCGGTCGAATCGAGCAGCGTGAGAAAGGCGAGGAGCAGGGCCCCCGCGCCGAACAGCGAACGCAGCATGAAGAGGTCCTCGGTGCGATTGAAGTCCTGATGAATCAGTTAGTCGGCATCGGGGTCGTCAGGAAGAACTTGCCTCCGGATTGCTTCCAGGAGCGAATCCAGACGGCGTCGTCCTCGAAGAGCTTGGCGCGATCGTCGTACTGGGCGGCTTCGGGCGGCACGGGCTTCTTCATCGCGGCCGCGTCTTCTCGCAGCTTGACGGCCTTGGCTCGCATCTCTTTCGCATCCCGCTCGCGATCCGCGGCTTTCTGGTCGGCTCCGGCCAGAGCGGTGGCCACGTTCTTTTCGTAGGACGCCTGCAACTCCTTGAACTCGACGATGAACTCGCGGTAGTTGTCTCGCGTGTCCGGGGTGAAGGTGCGGCCGCTGAGCATCTCCAGGTTGGCGATGTTCCGCCCGGTGTCGTCGAAGAGTTTCGTGAACTTCATGTCGCCTTTCGGCAGCAGGTGCAGATTCGCCTTGAGCAGGCAGCGCTGATGGGCGAGGTACATGTCGTAGTAGTTGTTCTGAGCGGCGAGGAAGGCGTTGCCGGCGCCGGCTCCCGGCTGCGGGCCCTTCGCCACGATGCCCTGATAGATGCGGACGAGCGCAGTCCACTCTTTCAACGCTTCGCCCCACGGTTGCTTCGCCATCGCGGGCGGAGCCGCGGCGCCTTTCGCCTCGAAGAGAAACGCCTTCTCCTTGCGGAAGTCCACGGAGTTGACGGCCCATCCGGGCTTGGCCGGCTCGCCCATCGCCGCGGCGAGAACGGCATCCGCCTCGGCGAACTTGTTGCTTTGCCGGTATGCGCGGAGCAGTTCTAGGGACGCACGGCGATACTCGTTCACGACGCGGCGCTCGGCGGGGTCCGCGATCTCGTTCGGCTTGGCGAGCGTGGCCAGGTTCGCGGGCGGCGGAACCTTCTTCAAGGCGTCCACGGCCTTGTCGTACTGGCCGACGATGATCAGCGATTGGCCGAGGAAGCGTTGCACGGACGTGGGCAGGCCCGGCTCCGCGGAGAGCTTGTCGAGCAGTTTCGCGAAGCCGTCCGAGAGGGCCTTCGCCTCCTCCTGCTTGTTCTCTCTGCGGAGGCCGACGATCTGCGCCGCCATCTCGTTCGTGATCTGTTCGAGCGTGCCGATGTTGGCTTCAATGCTGCCGCCGTACTTCTTGAGCAGATCGAGTTGCTCGATGCCCTTTTCGGCTTCGCCCTTCTTCACGCGGATCTTGAGCGCGAGCACGATCAGGTTTTGTCGGTAGAGATCGACCCCCTTCGCGAGGTTGGCGATCTGCTCCTTCTGGGTCTTGTCCGGATCGTCTTCCATGCCTTCGCCGGGCTCGGGCTTCGGTTCCGCGGCCGGTTCTTTCTTTTCCGGCTCCTTCTTGGGAGGCTCTTTCTTCGGGGGCTCTTTCCTTTCGGGTTCCTTCGGCATCGGCGCGGGGGGCTTGGCTCCGAGCGTCGTGATGCCTTTCACCTGCTCCACGAAGGTGGTCGAGGTGTTCATTTCGGCGAGGATCGCTCCGATGGCCGCGTAAGCGGGGTCGTACTTGCCCTGTGCGAAGAGCGTGGTGCCTTCGGCATAGGCGGCCTTGGTCTTGGCGTCTTCCGCGAGGAGGCGAAGCTCCCAGCCATCCAACGTGAACGACTTGTTCTCGGTGACGAGTTCGTTGAACGTGACGATGGCGCCGAGCGTGTCGTCCGCCACCTTGCGGGCCTTGGCGAATCCCGGTTCGAGGCGGTCGCCGTCGGGATCGACGCGGGGCTGGAGAATGTACAGCATGGCGAGCCGGCAGCGCGCCGTGACGTAGGGTCGAACCTCGTCTTCGGGGGCGGTCGGCAGCGGCTTCACGAGCTTGTCGAGGTCCGAGGTCGTGCGGCGGAACACGTCCTTGCGGCGGGCTTCGGGCAGGGGCGAATCCTTCGCGGACAGCATTTGCGAGGCGAGCGCTCCCTGGAACAAGCGGGCGGACGAAATCGACTCGTAGCCCGGCCGCACGCGAAGGAGCACTTCGTAGGCTTCGACCGGTTTCTGATCCTCGAAGAGCAAGCCGGCGAGGCGGTGACGGGCGCGGTCGGTCGCCGTGTCGTTCGGGAACTGCTTGTCGAGGAAGGTGGCGAGCGCGATCGAGCGATCGCGGTCGGTCTTGCGGAGCGAGTCGAGTTTCTCGGCTCCGGCGTTCTTGATCTGGGCGGTGGAACTGAAGTAGCCGCTGATGGCGAGAGCGCCCGCGAGCGAAGACTTGCCGCCCGGCGCTTTCGTGGTGCGGGCCATGTGTTCGCCGAGAATCGCCGCGAGGTGCGGCTGGTCCGTCATTTGGTAGTAGTAAATGAGGCGAAGATTCACATCGGCCACGTCCGCGGGGTTGTCCTGCGGGGTCGCCAGAGCGCGGGCCCGTTCCAGCAACGCGACGATGGCGTGATAACGCTTCTTGATCTCGTCCGCGTTCTTCTCCGCGTCCTTCTGGAGATCCAGCGTGCGGGCCATCTGAATGAGCGACGCCATCTGGCACTCTTCGAACGTGCGGTAGGCGGCGGGCGATTGGTCCGCTTCGCCGAGCAGGCGACGCACGACGTACATGCGCTGACGAGCGGCCCGCTGAGTGTACTCGTTGTCCGTCTGGCTGATGAGGCGGTACAGCTTCTCGGCTTCGGCGTAGCGGGTGCGGGAGCCGGGAGGAATCGGCGCGGGCGGTTGCGGCGTCTTCGGCGCGACCTTCGGCGGCTGAGGCAGCAACGCGTCGGCTTGAGCCTGAAGCAAGTATCCGAGATACCACCGAACGGCGAACGCCTCGCTCTGGGCCCGGCGGAGGGTGCCGTACTGGCGAAGCCAATCGCGACATTTTCCTTCAGCCGCGAGTCGCTCGCTCGGGGCGCCGAGAGCCGAAAGGAACCCGCGGCGCAAGTTGAAGAAGCGAACCATCCGCTTCGCCTCTTCGGCTTCGGCTCCGTTCGACGTTTCGATCCGCTTGATTTCGCGTTCGGCGTCGTCGAGCTTCTTCTCGGCGTGGAAGCATTCCGAGAGCCACGCGCGGGCCACGCCGGTGACGCGGGGAGGGGCGCCGTCGAGGCGAATCAGTTCCGAGAAGACCTCCATCGCCTCGTCCACCAATTTGTCCCGAAGGCCGAGTTCCTGAGTGGTCGGGTCGATGAACGTCTCGGACATCGCGAAGAAGTTCGTGCCGCGGGCCATCTCGGCTTCGTAGAGCGTCTCGAGAAGGGCCTTCTTGGTCGCGGGGTCGGGATTCTTGTCGAGTTGGGCCTTGAGTTGCGTGATCGCGGCCTTCAACTGGGCGGTCGCGGCGTTGAACAGCGGTCGGGCCTTGCCGGCTTCCGCCTTCTGATTCTTCTTCGCCTCATCGACCGCGGGTTGATTCGACATGTCTTCGGCGAGCGTCGGCACCTCCATGCGGCGAGCCTTGGCCAATTGGGCTTTCGCATCCAGCGAACTGAGGCGGGCCAGCGAGAGGAACGCTTCGGGCATCCGCGGGTGAGCGGCGTTCTTCGGATTGCGGACGAACGTGAGGAAGCCTTCCTTCGCCTCGCCGATGAGGCTCACGCGGCTGCCTTCGTCCGGTTCATCGACCGCGGCTTCGAGCTGGCACTTGGCCTTTTCGAGCGGCAGAAGCAGCTTCGTGCTCTCCGGCAGGCCGGGCTTCTTGTCCAAATCCTGGATGTACTCCAGGGCGAGGTCGGACATGCCCTGCTCGCGGAGCCCGCGAACGAGATCGATCGGATCCGGCCCGGCGTCCGCGGCGGGAGGCTGCGCCCCGGCCCACGGTTGCACAAGTGCGGCAAGAAGCAGGACAATCGAACCGGAGGAGCAAATCGTGCGGCGGGACATGTCTACGGCTCCAGAGTCCGCGATGACGACGCAATACCACTTGGGACGAACGAAGCGGTCGAAAGGTTCCGATGCTCTGATTGTGAGCGGCTCGAACCAGATTTCAAGTGTGCAAGGGGTCGCGTCTTGCGACTTGCGGTACGATTCGCAAATCTTGCCCAGTTTACGACGCCGTGCCCGAGGGGCGGGGCAAACTGCTCACGTTCCGCAAGTTCTCCCGTCGATACCACGCATACCGGCTGTTCCGGTTCCCGCGGTTCGTTCGAGAGCGCCATGCACGGAAGCACCCGCCCGGCCGTTCTGATCCTTCTCGCCGTCCTTGTCTCGGGCGCAGGCTGTTCGCGCAAACACTTTCGCCAGCGGGCGGACAAGGATGTCGAGGGCATCATCACGCAGAAGAACGTCTTCCCGGATTGGGAGGTGCGGAACTGGCACGTGTACCCCGATCCGCGGGCGCGGTTCGCGGATCCGAGCAACCCGGATCGGCCGCCGTACCCGCCGGACGATTTTGCGGCGCGGGCGCTCTCGCCGAATCCGCAGAAGCCGGGACACAAGGCCGGGACCGGGCGCTTCGAAGGGGACGGTTACCTGCGGGCGCTGGAACAATGGGACGCGGAGAATCGCAGCGATGACGTTCCGGCGCCGATGGTGCCCTGGAAGGGTGAACCGAAGCTGATGCCCGCCGCACCCGTCCCGAAAGCCGCCGTGACCTGGCATCCCATGCAGCTTGCGGCACACCGGCTGGAGGCCGGCGCCACCCGGACAGCCGACGACAACACCACCCAAAACGTGATCGTCGTTTCGGGGGAAGTTCAGGACGGGAACAAGACCGTGCCCGCGGTGATCGCCATTCCCGCGATTCCCGATGCCGAGGGGGCCGCGAACGATCCCGGCCCGGTGGCCGTGGTCGCGACCGGGGACGCCGCCGACTCCTTCCTCCGGGCGCTCACGTCCAAAGAAACGAACTACCGCATCAAGCACGAGCAGGCGATCGAACTCGGGCTCATGAACAGCCGCGAGTTCCAGGATCGACGCGAAGACCTGTACCTCGCGGCGTTGCCGGTGAGCTTGAACCGATTCAGCTTCGCGGCTCAGGGGTTCTTCACCGAGAACGCCGTGGCGAATTTCGCGGGGAACGCGTTGGGTCGTTCACCCTCCGAGGCCGCGAACTTCGGAACGCAGATGGGCTTCAGCAAGCTCTTCGCCACGGGCGGCCTCCTGGTCGTGCGGCTCGCGAACTCGGTGGTCGTGGATCTCACCGGGGAGAAGCCGGCGACCACGCTCTCGAACTTCTCGCTGAACTTGGCCCAACCCTTCCTCCAGGGCGGCGGCCGCGCCGTGACGCTCGAACCGCTCACGCTTTCCGAACGGAACATGCTCTACGCGATCCGTTCCTACGCCCGCTTCCGCAAGCTCTTCTATGTGGCCATCTCCGCGGGCGGCGGCATCACCAACAACCCGTACGGCCTTCAGGGCCTCTCGGTGAATCTCGGCCGCGGCATCGGCGGAAACCTCACCGCGCCGTCCGTCGGCTATCTGCCCATTCTTCTGCAATCCGCCGTGATCGCGAACCAGAAGCGGAACATCGAATCGCTCGAGAACCTGCTCAAGCTCTATCAGGCCTTCCGTGAGGGCGGTCAGCAATCGGATCTGCAAGTGAGTCAGGTCGAGCAGCAACTTCTCGCCAGCCGCAACCAGTTGCTCGGAAGTTCGAACGCGGCCGTGAACAGCGGCGGCGGCGGGCAACCGCAGGGCATTCGCGGATACCTGGACACGGTGGACAACTTCAAGCTGCAACTCGGCATCCCGCTGACCGTCGGCCTCGAGTTGGATCAGTCGCCGCTGCAGCCGATCCGCGGGCAGTTGGGCCGGTTCGAGGCGGTGTACGGCCAGGTGAAAGAAGCCGAGGCCCTGGCTCGAAAGTACGAGCCGGCACAGCCCGCGAACCAGTCCCGCGCTCGGGCCCGGCAGATTCTCACCGACTCGCCGCTGGTTCGGGGCACGCCGTTCTCGCGGACGATCGGCACCCGTTGGGCCGAGTGGGAGAAGCGAACCGGGGACGACCTCGCGAAGAAACTTGCGGACCTCGCCGAGGAACGCCGCATGCTGCTGGACCGCAAGGCTGACCGCGCGCTCAAGGGACAGCCCGAACCCGCGGACGAAGTGAAGAAACTGGACGACCTCGAAAACGAACTCGAACTCGGCGCGTTCGAGAAGGCTCTGAGGAACTACGAGTCGCAGCCGTGGACGCTGGAGAAGGGCCTGGCCCGGTCCACGATTCAGGCCGCAGCGTTCCGCGACGTGGTGAACACCCTGTTCCAGTTGATCCTCGAAGCCCGCAACGATCGGCTCGATTCGATCCGCAAGCAGTGGCCAGGCCTGCCGCCGGTCGAGGTGGAAGGCGTGAACCTCGTTGAGGCGAGCCTGGACGACGCGATGACGGCCGGAATGCAGGTCGCCCTGTCGCAGCGGTTGGACCTGATGAACAGCCGGGCGCAGGTGGTGGACGCGTGGCGACAGATTAAAGTGCAGGCGAACTCCTTGCAGGGCGTCTTCGATGTCCAGTATAATCTGGGGAGCGTGACGCCGAGCGGCGGTTCGAACCCGTTCGCGTTCTCCGGAGCGAGAACGGACCATACGCTGACGTTCTCGGGCGAGTTGCCTCTCGTCCGCCGGGCGGAGCGGAACAATTATCGGGCCGCGCTGATCGGATATCAGCGGCAACGGCGCACGCTGCAGGCCTTCGAGGACAACATCGCGAACGACGTTCGGGCGGACATCCGCGAACTGCGGACCATCGCCGAACTCTATCGCGTGCAACAGCGGCTGATCGAACTCGGCTACTTCCAGGTGGACAACGCCGAAGCCCTCCTTCTCGCCCCGCCGGCTCCGGGAGCCCAAACCGACGCCGGGTCCGCCGCCGCCCTCACGCTGCAGGTGCTCAATGCCCAACAGAGCCTGCTCAACGCCCAGAACCAGCTCTACTCGATCTGGGTGAGCTATCTGTCCTCGCGCATGGCGGTCTATCTCGATCTGGAACTGATGCAGATCGACGAACGAGGAGTGTGGAGCAATGAATCTCTCCCAGCAGTCGAAGCGCCCGGTGGACCTCCACGACCCCGCGGCGAACGGCTCCCCGCTCCCCGCTCCGTACCCTGAACCGACCAACAAGCAACAGCACCGGTCGCTGCCGTCGGAATCCCACGGCGGCCGCGGCTGGACCTACTACTTCATCGGCTTCGCCGGTCTCATCCTCGTGTCCGGCGCCATCGCGGCATACGTCTACTGGAAGCCCGCCGAAGACCGCCCGGACGTGCTCACGCATACCGTGAAGCGCGAGAATCTGGACGTCACCGTTTCGGAGAAGGGCACCCTCGAATCCGCCAACAACATCGACGTGGTCTGCAAGGTGCGGGCCGGTTCGAAGGGATTCGCTTCGACGATCAACTGGGTGATCGAGGACGGCTCCCGCGTCACCAAGGGCCAATTGCTCATGGTGCTGGACGACTCCGCACTTCAGGATTCGTTCCGCGACCAGCAGGTGAAAGTGGATCAGGCGTTGGCCCTCAAGGTGACGGCCGAGAAGCAGTACGAGATCACAGCGAAGGAAGGGGCCCGCGCCATCGCCGAACAACAGAACCTGCTCCTCGTCGCGCAATTGGAACTCGAAAAGTTCGTCGGGCTCTCCTTCGACCCCGTCCGCGGGCCGCTCGCCGGCCTCGTCGGCGCCCCGGCCTCGCTCACCGAGGGTGGCGACTACAAGCGCCAGGTCGACGACCTGACCGGACAAGTTCGCCTCGCCGAAAGCGACGTCGAACAGAATCGCGAACGCTCCGCATGGGCGGACCGCATGGTGAAGATGAAGTACATGAGCGCGGCGCAGGCCCAAGCCGAACGCTCCAAGCTGGACAGTTCGCTCGAGAAACTCCGAGGGCTCACGACCCAGAAATCGCTCCTGCTCGTCTACGACCGCAAGAAACTGCTCGCGAACCTGAAGAGCGCCGTGGACAACGCCGAGCGAATGCTCGATCAGAAGGACCTCGAAGCCGAGGGCAAGCTGGCACAGGCCGACATCGAACGCAAGACCCGAATCAACATTTACAACAAGGAGTACAACAAGCTCCGCGATCTCGAGGATCAATTGAAGGAGTGCCGCATCCACGCGCCGCAGGACGGCATGGTCGTGTACTTCAAGAACGAATCGAATCGCTTCGGCGGCAACCAGCAGGCGCTGATCGAGCAGGGGGCACAGGTGAAAGAGGGGCAGAAAATGCTCCGCATCCCCAACCTCGACCGCATGCAAGTGAACACCAAGGTTCACGAAGCGATGGTCTCCCGCATCAAGGGCGACGCCCAAACCCCCACCTACTTCGTCGAGAAACTCCGCGTCGGCCAACTCACGACGATCGATCCGTTCTCCCGGCTTCTGAGCCAGAAGGAAGACGTGATCCAACTCATGCGGGACGAGTTCCGCCGCGAAGAATACCGCACCACGAGCCTCGGCCAGGAGGCGACCATCAAGGTGGACGCGAAGCAGGAACTGAAGCTGAAAGGCCGCGTGAAGTCCGTCGCTCGCGTCGCCAGCCAGGCGGATTCGTTCATGTCGGACGTCAAGCTGTATCCCACGATCGTCGTGATCGAGGACAAGGTCGAAGGGCTGAACCCGGACATGTCCGCGGAGGTGACCATTCACGTTCGCGGGATCAAAGACGTTCTCACCGTGCCGCTTCAGGCCGTGTTCGGCGGCTCGGAACTCGGCGGCAAGCGAAAGGTCTACGTGAAGACGCCCTCCGGCGGGTACGAACCCGTGGACGTGGAACTCGGCATCTACAACGACAAAGTGATCGAGGTTCGCTCGGGTGTCTCGGAGAACGATGAAGTCGTGATCAATCCGAAGGTGCTGCTCGGCGACTCGAAGCAGAAGACACGCGACGGCGCGCCGGCCGCCTCCGAGGGCGGCAAGGGCTTCCCCGGCGCCGGCGGGAAGGGCGCTCCCCCCGCTCCCGAATCCAACCTCCCCGGCGCCGGCGACAAGGGCGACGGCAAGAAGAAGTTCAAAGGCGGCCCGCCGGTCCAAGGATGATTCATGCCCGCGATCGTCCGCATCGAGAATCTGGTCAAGAACTACTACATGGGGACTGTCACGGTCCACGTGCTCAAGAGCCTCAACCTCGAGTTCGAGGAAGGGGACTTCGTCGCGCTCATGGGCCCATCCGGCTCCGGAAAATCGACGTTGTTGAATGTCCTTGGCTGCCTCGACCGACCCACGGGCGGCGACTACTACCTGGGGGACGTGAATGTCGCCCAGATGAGCGACGACCAACTCTCCGAAGTGCGCAGCACGTACCTCGGCTTCATCTTTCAGTCCTACAACTTGCTTCCGCAGTACACCGTCGTCGAGAACATCGAACTGCCGCTTCTCTATCAGGGCATCAAGCTTGACGACGCGACCCGCCGTCGCTGCATCGATCTGGCCGTGATGGTCGGCCTCGGCGAACGGCTCGATCACCGCCCGCTGCAACTCTCCGGCGGCCAGCAGCAGCGTGTCGCCATCGCCCGCAGCCTCGTGAACGACCCGCACCTCATTCTCGGGGACGAGCCGACCGGCAACCTCGACACGAAGACCAGCATCGAGATCATGCAGATGCTGCGGCAACTCAATCGCGGCGGCAAGACGATCATCATGGTCACGCACGAGAACGATATCGCCGAGTGGGCGCGGCGCGTGGTGCGACTCCGCGACGGCGAGGTGGAATCGGATACCCGCAACGACACGAAATCGATCGTGGAGATGTGAATCGCCGCGCGGCCGAACGTGTCCTAAGTTAAACCCGCCATGTCCACCTCGATCGCCGCCATGTTCAGCCGCCTCCGGCCGCCGTTGTACGGGCGTCGGCCGCCGTTGGTGCTCATCAACGGCCTCGCCGAGCAATACGAGTCGTGGTACCGGAACCGAAAGTTCTGGAGCCGCTACTTCGAGGTGCTCACGCCGAACATCCTCGTCTACGAAGGCGAAGCGCTTCACGACCGCATCCGCCGCCGCGAGCCGATCACCGTCGACTACCTCGTCAAGCAACTGCACACGTACCTCACCGAGTTCGTGCAGACTCCGCCGTATCACCTCGTGTCCAGCAGTCTGGGCGGGAAGGTCGCGGTCGAGTTCGCCGTGCGGTATCCGGAACTCGTCGGCCGCGTCGTGCTCGTCTGCCCGTCCGGCATGGGGGACGTCGAGCAACTCCCGATCATTGAAGGGATGACGGGCCGGGACCCGAACGCGATGGTCCGCAGCGTCTTCTTTAAGCCGCGGCACGTGGATCGGAACGTCCTGCGGTACTACAAGACGCGGTTCGCCAATCGCCGCTGGAAGACCGGCTTCGTGAAGACCGTTCGCGGCACGCTGGACTATACCGTTCGCGAGAAGATGCCCGAACTGAAGTGCCCCACGCTGCTCGTATCCGGGAAAGAAGACAAAGTCTGCGACCCGAAGACGGCTGAGGATGCCGCGGGCGAACTGCCGAACGGCGTCTTCCTCTCGATCCCAAAGTGCGGGCACGCTCCGCAGATCGAGAAAGCTTGGAAGATGAATCGGTTGGTCGTACACTTTCTGAGCGCGCCCAACCCGACGTCCCTGCCGTCGTTCACGCAGTTGCTCCTCGCCAAGCCTCCGAGACCCCGAGCCTCCTGATGAACGCACCCGCCCCGCTCGCCGATCCCAAGAGCCACACGCACGCGCCGGCGGCCACGCCCTCCGGCCCGGATTGGTGGCTGATGATGAAGGCGTTCTGGAATAAGGGCCGGTCCATCGCGTCGTTCGCGCCCAGTTCCCGATTCATGGCCCGCAAGGTCATCAAGGGGATCGATTTCGAGAACGCCAAGTGCATCGTCGAACTTGGCGCCGGAACCGGGCCCATCACCGCGGAGTTGCTCAAGAAGATCAAGCCGCACACGAAGTTGCTCGTCATCGAACTCGATCCCGAACTGTGTGCCCGGCTCAAAGCCCGTTTCCCGCAGGTGGACGTGGTGCAGGGCGACGCGTGCCACTTCGACAAACTCCTCGCGGAACGCGGCATCACGCAAGTCGATCACGTATGCTCGGGCCTGCCGCTGCCGTCCTTCCCGGCCGAGCTCCGCGACGCGATCCTCGCCACCTCCGCCCGCATGCTCGCTCCCGGTGGAACGTTCCGCCAACTCACCGTGATGCCGCTGATCTACTACCGGCTCTATTGCCGCTACTTCAACGACGTCCGCTTCGGCTTCGTGCCGATCAACATGCCCCCCGGCGGCGTCTACACCTGCCGCGGCTACAAGGCCGTGCCCTGATCCGCATCGAGCGAGGCGGAACGATGATCGAAACGTTCCTCGTTCTGGCCGTCGCGGCGATCGCGCTTATGCCCGCGATCGCGTTGCTCGGAAATCGCGATTTCGATCGAGGCACGCTTGTACAGGTCACAGTCGTCGGATCTTTCGCCATCTCGTCCCTGATCTTGTTCGCCGTCGTCCTGCCGCCGAAGAACACGCCCGCCTCCGATCCGCTTGAATCGCTGCGCCCGCGGGTCGACGCCACTGGCGAATACGCCGGTTCCGAGTCGTGTCGAGTCTGCCATCCGAGCCAGTTCGAGTCGTGGCACGACTCCTATCACCGCAAAATGACCCAGCCCGCCAATGCGAGCAGCGTCATCGGCGACTTTGACGACGTCCACCTGAAGGGGATCGATCTCGACGTTCGGTTGTTCCGCAAGGAGGGAAAATACTTCGCCCAACTCGCGTTTCAAAACCCGCCCGGCGGCGGCACCTACCCTGTCGTGATGACGACCGGTTCGCACCATCGTCAAGCCTACTGGCTGGCTCGACCGGGAGGCGAACAACTGATGATGCTCCCGTACATGTACGTGCGAGCGGAGTCGCGTTGGATTCCGCGGCATTCCGGCTACGTGAATCCGATGTGCCTTCAGGCACGCCCCGAAATCGGTGTCTTCGAGCGAGACTTCAACCGATGGACGGCAGTATGCATGAACTGCCACGCGACACACGGTATCGCGAGGCCCGAAGGCGACGCGGCGGCCGCTCGGCGCGGTACCGTGGCCGAAGCGCAGGTCGTGGAGTACGGCATCTCGTGCGAGGCGTGTCACGGCCCCGGCGCCGAACACGTTCGTGCCAATGGGAATCCCGGCCGACGCTACGCGCTTCACCTCGGCGGCGATACCGACCCCACGATCGTGAATCCGGCCAAACTGCCTCATGATCGCAGTTCCGAGATTTGCGGCCAATGCCATGCCGTGACCATGAACCGCGACGACGACGCTCAGAGGCGCTGGGTTCATGGTGGGCACACCTTCCGACCCGGTCGCGTTCTGGCGGACGATTCGATCCGCGCCGTGATTCGAGGTCCAAAGCACAAGAACCCGCCCGAACGACTCGCGGATTGGCAAGCGGCCATGGACGACGGCAGCTTCTGGGCGGACGGCATGTATCGCGCCAGCGGGCGGGAATACAGCGGCCTCGTCGAGTCGCCCTGCTTCGAGCGAGGAGAGATGTCCTGTGGATCGTGCCACCGGATGCATCAGGAGAGGACCGACACCCGTCCCCGTTCCGAATGGGCGGACGATCAACTCGGCGCGGGGATGACCGGGAACGCCGCTTGTGTTCAATGCCACGAACGATTCCGCGATGCGGCCACTGTCGCCAGACATACACATCACTCCGCCGAATCGTCCGGCAACCAGTGCTACAATTGTCACATGCCGTTCACGACGTATGGCATCACAAAGGCGATCCGCAGCCACCAGGTGAGTTCGCCCTCGGTTCGCGCCTCTCTTGAAACTGGCCGCCCCAACGCCTGCAACCAGTGCCATCTCGATCGCCCGCTGGACTGGACCGCGTCGAGCCTCAAGTCGTGGTACGCGATTGAATCGCCGCCGCTCGCGGAAGAGGATCGACGCGTCGCGGCGAGCGTGAAGGGATTGCTTTCCGGCGACGCGGGCCAGCGTGCGATCTGGGCGTGGAGCTATGGCTGGAAGGATGCGCAACAGGCGAGCGGCCGCGAGTGGCAGGCTCCGTTTCTCGCCCAACTCCTGGACGACCGTTACGACGCGGTGCGGCTGGTCGCGTATCGATCGCTCAAGACACTGGAGCCGTTCCGAGATTTCGCATTCGATTTTGTCGGCCCCGCATCCACTCGCTCCGAGGCAAGTCGTCGAGCCCGACAACTCTGGGTCGAACGTCCAAACCCCTCGGCCGCGTACCGCGCTTTCGTGCCGATCGACGCCGCCGGAACACTGAACGAACCCGAATTTCGGCGGCTCTGGGATCGCCGCGACGACCGACCGATGAGCATCAACGAATGAATGCCTCCGCGGACAAGCCTCTCGCCGAAGATGTCGCGAGCCTCACGCGATTCCACCTGCTTGTCGCGTGGTGGTCACTACTGGCGTTCATCACGCTTGGCGTCGTTCTCGAGGGACTCCACGCCTGGAAGGTGAGCGACTACCTGGGACGTGACGCGAAAGTCCGGCGATTGATGTGGACTCTTTCACACGCTCATGGCACGCTCGTCGCCCTTGTTCATGCCGCGTTCGCGTTCACGTTGCATGCCATGATTCCAATCGTGTCCGCTCGCATTCGTCTCGCGTCGCGACTGATCCTCGCGGCTGGAACGTTGCTCCCCGTGGGCTTCTTCCTCGGTGGAGTGTTCGTTCATGAAAGCGATCCCGGAGTCGGCGTATGGCTGGTGCCCCTCGGAGCGGGATGTTTGATCCTCGGGGTGTTGCTGGTCTCGCTCGAAACGCTGCGCAACGTCCGGTGACTCACTTCGGTCGGCGGACCATCCATTGTACGGCAAGCCCGATGGCCAATGACATGCAGGCCCATTGGTAGAACGTGAGCCCCGCAAACGCCAGCGGCTCGGGGCGGATGAACTCCGTGGCGAATCGATAGATCGAATACGCGATCAGGTAGAGCTGCAGCCGATGGCCTCGAAGGCGGTCGAAGCCGGCGAGGCCGATCAGGATCCCCGCCATCGCGATGTGAAAGATGGACTCGTAGGCCTGCGTCGGGTGTCGGGTGATGCCGTCCCCGAAGTCCGTTCCCCACGGCAGGCCGCACTCGGTTCCGTAGCAGCACCCGTTGAAGAAACAGCCCCATCGACCGACGCCGAGCGCCAGCGCGAGAGGAATCGCGTAGCCGTCGCCCGTCGAAACGCGGATGCGGAGAAAGCGCTTGACCACTTCGACCGCGACGTAGGCGCCGATGAGCGCCGTGACGATCGTCTTGCCGTCCGCGAGCCAGGCGGATTCGTCCGCGAACCCGTCCCGGATCGCAAAGGGCAGTTTCGCCCCGATCACGCCGCCGACGAACCCGGCTCCGGCGAGAGCGAATCGTTCGCCGCGTGGCAGCCGCTCCCGAGGCGGAAAGCACCGCCTCGCCAGCAAGAAGATCGCGGCCGCGAGCAGCATGAATCCGGCGTAGGCGAGCCTGGGAGACATGAACTTCGCCTCAGAGTCCGGGTCGCGAGGCCGGATGGAAGAGCCCGCGTTTCATTCGGGCCACACGCTCGAGTTCCGAGATGCCTTCGGGAGGCAGGGGCAGGGCGGCCATCGTTTCGGTACCGTTGTTCAACGCGAGCAGCGTGAACCCGCGTTCCCGTGCCGCGGCCTTGAGCGCGTCCACTCCGCGAGGCGTCAGGCGATTGTTCGAGATGTCCAATCGCTCGAGTTTCGGCATGTTCCCGGCGAGAATCGCGGCGGCTCCCGCGTCCGAGATTTGATTGCGAACGAGGCTCAGAACATGGAGGTGCGGGGCCCTGGCGAGAGCCGCCGCGCCCGCATCGCCCAGATAGTTCTCGCCCAACTCCAACGACTCGATCCCGGCGAACGCCGGACTCGCCGCCAGAGCCGCGGCTCCGTTGGCCTCGATCCCGCAGCGGTGCAGGTCGAGATGCGAATCGAGTCGGGTCATGCGTGCGAACAGGTCCGACTTCGCGAGCGAGATCAGGCCTTCCCGCAGCGGATTGTCCGCGAGTTTGAGCCGTTCGAGTCGTCGCGTCGAGGGGCCGTCGACGAGCGCACGCACGCACGCGTCGTCGATCTCGTTTCCGGTCAGGTCCAGTTCCACGAGCCCGGCGAGAAACGGCGAGCCGCACAGCGCCGCGACGCCTCCGAAGCCGATCTCGTTGTCCGCGAGGCCGAGGCTCCGACATCGCGGCATCGCATCGGAGCGAGCCAGCGCCGCGGCCGATGAATCGTCCAGCCGGTTCTGTCCGAGATCGAAGGCCTGCAGGTTTCGCAGAAACTTCGATTCCAGAATCGTTTGCAGTCCCGCGTTTCCGAGGTCCGAGCCGGAGAGGTCCAGTTCCTCGATGCGGTTCAGCCATGGACACGCGGCGAGTTCCGGAAGCAGACGATGAGCGTCTTCGAGCCGGATTCGCGTGAGGAACGAGCGGCCCGCCCCGGTGGACGTGTTGTCGAACAGTTCCTCGCCGCGGGAGAGGAACAGAGCCGCGTCGATCGACACGGCATCCGGTAACCCGCGGCGGAACTGAAACTTCACGCCGAGTTTGGCGAGCGGCGCGGTCCAGGAGTTGCGGAACGACTCGAGGAGTTCGCTTTCGCGTTCGGCGAGCGCGGCCCGTCTCGAGTCCTCATGGGGAAGGCGGTGCAGGGCGATCTGCACACGAACGAGTTCGGCTCGCGCCGCGTCCCGCGCCTGCCCAGTCTCGTCCAGGTAATCCGCGTAAACGAGTCGCGGTTCGTCGTCCGCCGGGCGGGCGACGATGGCCGCGAGGAACGGACGCTCGTCCGCCGGGAACATGCTTCGTCCTCAACCTTGCGGCTTCGAGACGTCGATCACGATGTCTTCCCCTGCTTTGATCTCACGCTTGATCTGCGACTTTTCCGGCGAGAATTTCCCGCCGAAATAGTCCGGGCTGTTCATGCCGGCTCCGGCTCCGATCGTCACTTTGTACGTGCCGGGCGCGAGGTTCACGGTGAAGGCGCCCGTGGCGTCGTCCACGGTCGCGGGTGCGGTTTCGCCGCCGTCCACGGGAATGAACGAGATCGAGATGAGCCGGGCGCCCGGCGGCAGCCCCGTGGCCCCCGCGGGGAGCTTCAGCTTGGACTTGTCCAGCACGAAGTCCTTGCCGCCATCGACAAGCTTGCCTTTCAGGCTGACCTTGTTGGACTTTTCCGACCCGCCGCAGCCGAGGGCGCCGACGACGATTGCGAACGCGAACGAGAAGCCGAGGAGCGAGCGCATGGGAGAAACCGCCTGTTCACGGGAGGGGAATGAAAACGGGCGGCCCCTATGGGAACCGCCCGCGAACGATCCGTCGAGGATCAGTAGTTGCCGAGCACCTGGCCATCCGCCCGGTTGCCGAGGTTGGCGAAGGTGGTGAGTGAGATGCTGAACGGGATGAACCGAACCGAGCCGTCCGCCAGAGCGGCGCTGAATCCGGTGGCGTGCGACGAGCCGAACCGCTCTTCGCCCCAGCCCGGAGCCTGACGATCCGAGATCGGAGAGCGATCCGTGCGGCGGATCACGTCGTGGTCCCAGCCGGACGAGTACCCTTCGTTGTCGTCGCCCTGATACTGGCCGACGCGAGGGAGATAGAGAGCCTTGTCGCCGATGAGCAGGGTTTGGGACGAGCCGTCCGGAATCAAATTGATCTTGATCATGAACTGGGCGCCGCGGGGATTGTAGACGATGGCGCCGTTGTTGTTGGTGCCCTGGCTGCCGGCATAGTCGCAGGCGCCATGCGTGTAGCTTCCGCCAGGCCCGTACCAGGCGCCCGTGGAGGGGAGAGGCTGCACGGCGCGGCGGCTCGGGCAGTAGAAGGTCTTGATGGCGGTTTGAATGGCGATCTGCTGGCACCCGGCGATCGATCCTTGGCCGCCGCCGCGCCAGATCGAATCCTGCTCGATGTACGGCAGCACCTGGAAACCCCAGCCCGCGCCCTGACTGCTAAGCACATGCGGTTGGCCAGGAGCGGCGTAATCCGGCGGAACCCACCAGCCCTCGCCGCCGTGCGGGAGATAGCCGGTCGCGTCGTTGTGATTGTGGCACCCGAGCGCGAGTTGCTTCAGGTTGTTCGAGCACTGCGTGCGGGCCGCCGCTTCACGGACCTTCTGGACCGCGGGGAGCAGCAAGCCGATCAGGATCGCGATGATCGCGATCACCACGAGAAGCTCGATCAGCGTGAACGCGCCACGCCTCGGCTTCCGATCCGGGAGAGAGAACATGTTCCGACCTCGAACGAATGATGAAGTGACGAAGAAGCCGAACGGGATATGCGAGCCCAACTTCTTCATCACTCAGACTAACAACACTCATCTCTGAATCAAGCCGATTCTCGGGCTAACAGCTCGTGGAATACCGCCCGGTTCCTACCATGAGGTCACTGGCGAATCGCATCCGCGGATGGAAACATGCCGAAGCCGCGACCCACGAAGGCCGAACTGCTTGCCGCCGCGGACAAGACCATACTCGACGTCATCGATCGCGGGCTGAAAGTCCTCTTCTGCGGGATCAATCCGGGGCTCTACACCGCGGCCATCGGTCACCACTACGGTCGGCCCGGGAACCGCTTCTGGCCCAGTCTTCACGCCGGCGGCTTCACCCCGCGTTTGCTCGATCCATCCGAGGAACTTGAACTGCTCCCGCTGGGCTACGGACTGACGAACGTCGTGGCGCGGGCCTCCGCCGGCGAGAACGATTTGACTTCGGACGAGATTCGTGCCGGAGGAAAGATCCTTCGCCGCAAGGTTTTGAAGTATCGCCCGCGGGTGCTCGCCGTGTGTGGCCTCGGCGCCTACCGTGTCGCCTTCGATCGGCCCAAAGCCGTCGTCGGCCCGCAAGAGGACCACATCGGCGAAACGAAACTCTGGGCGCTGCCCAACCCGAGCGGCCTGAACGCCCATTATCAGGTGTCGAATTTGGCGGTTCTCTTCCGCACGCTTCGGGAGTTCGTCGAAGAATCGACGACGGGCCGTGAGGCGGGGAGGTAGAATGTCGAAGAGGAGCACGCCATGTCGCGGAAGAAGTCTAAGAAGAAATCCGAGCCGAAAGTCGGTGGCATCTTGGGCCTCGGCCTCGACGCCGAGGACGGCCACCGCCGCATCACCGAGACGGACGAGATGACGATCGTGGGCGGCTCCGAAACCACGCACGAACGGATGCAGGAAACGGCGATCCGCTTCGGAGAGGAACTCGAACGCCGCGGCAAAGCCCTTCCGGAAACGAGCGTCCGCGAGGCGATGGACCTTCTCCGCGCCGCCATCGAGAAGACCGGCCGCTGAACTCACCCGACCGGCACGCCGAGTTCCTGCTTCGAGTTTTCCCTCGTCCCATCGTCGATTCTCGAGTCCTCGGGGATCAGTCGCTTCAGGATCGGCGTGGTCGCCAACGTGGTGACGAGCGCCATCACCACCATCATGGCGTAGAGCGTCGGCGAGATCACGCCGAGGTTCAGGCCGATGTCCAACACGATGAGCCCCATGAGTCCGCGGGTGTTCATCATCGCTCCGAGGGCGGCGGCCGTGCGTGTGTCGCGACCCGAGAGCCGTGACGCCACGAACGCCCCGCCGAACTTCCCCACCGTGGCCACGGCGATGATCCCGGCCGTGATCAGCACGTTCCCCGGATCGGCGATCAGGTGCAGATCCGTTCGCATCCCGGCCAGCGCGAAGAACGCCGGGAGAAGCAGCGCCGTGACCACGTCCTTCAACTTGCGGATGAACTCGCGGGCCAACGGCGAATCATGCGGGATCACCACTCCGAAGAGGAACGCGCCGAACACGGCATGAATGCCGATGAGATCCGTGGTGACGGCGGCGGCGAGCACGCCCACGAACACGAGTGGCATCGCGACCGGCGGATGCAGCAGCGCCACGCGTGCCATCACGGGGCGGATCGCCACGAACATCATGAGGATGAACGCGGCCGCGCCGAGGAGCGTCGCCGTCGCTTCATTCAGATTCGAACCGGCCACGCCGACCACGAACGCGAGCAGGCACCACGCCAGAACGTCGTCTGCGGCCGCACATCCCAGAGCGAGGACGCCGACCTCGGACTTCTCCAGGCCGAGGCCTTCCAGGATGCGAGCAAGAACGGGGAACGCCGTGACGGACATGGCCGCACCGAGGAACAAGGCGAAACTCGGGAACGGAGCGCCGTCCGAAAGGACCGGGTGAAGCAGGAACGCGAGGGCGATTCCGATCGCGAATGGGGCCGCGATGCTGGCGACGGTGATCCCGAAGGTCGCCCCGGCCTGATGCTTCAGCTTCGCGCCGTTGAGTTCGAGCCCGACGAGGAACATGTACAGGATCACGCCCAACTGCGCCACGACTTTCAGGGCGGAGCGAACGTGGCCCTGGGAGTCGTCCGCAGCCGCGGGGAGAAGCAGGTGCATCGCCTCCGGCGAGATCATGCCGAGGAACGTGGGCCCAAGAGCGATCCCGGCAAGAATCTCGCCGATGACCGCGGGTTGACCCATTCGCCGACACAGGCGGCCGAGCACGTACCCGAGCCCGATCACGGCCGCGAGCGTCGCCAGCACATGAGGAAGGACGTGATGCGGCATCAGTTCGCCAGCGCCGCGTACGGGGCGATGTTTTGTTCCTTCCGCAGGTCGTCCATGAGCGGCCACAACTGATCGACTTCATCCTTGAACACGTCGCCGATCAACACGTCGGTCACGAGGCCCTTGAGGTGCGGGTGCTTCTTCACGAAGCGGCCGAAGCTCAGGCCGTCGTAGAACTCGCAGACGAGCCGGCGGATGCGATCCATCCCCTGCACGTACGGCTTCTCCCACTTGCGGAGCGAGGCCTCCGAGGTGTCCCCGGATTTCAGTGCGTCGTCGATCGCGTCGGACGCCATCGAGGCGGAGGTCATGGCGAGAAGCAGGCCCGAGGAGTAGAGCGGGTCGAGGAAACCGAAGGCGTCGCCGACGAGGCACCAACCGTCGCCCGCGGCCTGCTTCGCTCGGTAGGAGTATTCCTTCTGCACGCGGAAGATGTCGCAGCGGGTCGCGGGGGCGATCAGGGGTTGAAGGCCCGGCGCCTTCGCCACCTCTTCGAAGTAGATCGCTTCGTGGTCCTTGTTCTCGCGGTTCTTCAGCAGGTACTCCGCATCGGCCACCACGCCGACGCTGATGATGTCGTCGTGCAGCGGGATGTACCAGAACCACCCTTTCTTGCCCTCGGTCTGGATCACGAGGGTGGCGCCTTCGTCGCGGCCGGTGTCGCGCCGGGCCCCTTTCCAGTACGTCCAGAGGGCCGCCTTCTTCAACTGTGGATCCCAGCCGCGAAGGTTGAAGCGATCGAGGATGAGCGTGCTTTGGCCGCTCGCGTCGATCACGACCTTTGACCGCACTTCGCGCTCGGGGCCGTCCTCGGGCTTCACACGAATCCCGACGGCTTTCGTTCCCTCGAAGAGGACCTCGTGAACGCGGGCGCCCTCATGCACCTTCACGCCCTGTTCGCGGGCGTGATCCAGCGAGAGCTTGTCGAACTCGCTGCGACGCACCTGCCAAGTCTGGCTCGATTCGTGCGGCTTGTTGTCCCAAAAGAAGAACGGCTCGCTGAGCTTGCCGGTCTGGTTGATGAACTGCACCGAGTGCTTCCTGGTGAAGTGGCTGCCCTTCATTTTCTCGAGCAGCCCGGTGCGTTGGATCGGGTAGTACGTGTTCGGGATCATCGACTCGCCGATGTGGAAGCGCGGAAAATGCTCGCGCTCGTAAAGCTCGACGGAGTAGCCCTTGCGAGCCAGGATGGCGGCCGCGGTGCTTCCCGAGGGGCCGCCGCCGACGATGACGATGTCCGGGTTCATGTGGTCCTCATTTCCAAATGGAATCTTCGGGTTCGTGCGGGGAACGCGCCGCGTGCAGCAGTTCGATCAGTCGGCGAAGGTCCGCCGCGGGCAGGTGACCGAGTTGTTTGGCGTGGCAGGCCTTGAGCGGAGCCGCGATCTCTTCGATCAGTGTGAAGCCGGGTTCGGCGAGGCTCACGAGCACGGACCGGCGATTCTCCGGCGGCCGCACTCTCGCGATGAGGCCGCGTTCCTCCAGCTTGTCCAGCATTCGCGTGATGTCCGGCGCCCGCGACACGAGACGTTCGGCGATGACCAAAGTCGGCAACGGATTCGGATGTTCGGCGCGGAGCAAACGGAGCACGTTGTACTGCTGCGGCGTGAGGTCGAAGCGGGCGAACAGTTCGTCCTCGTGGGCGCGGAGCCGATCGTAGGTGCGCCAGAGGGCGAGGAACGCCTCCTGCTGGGGGGAGTCGAACCGCTTGTGGATCCGCTTCGGTGTCGCCGTCGCGCTCATGTTTGAAATTTAATCGGCGGGACGATACTTGTCCAGACAATTATTCCGCGACATGCCGCACTCGTCTGGCCGGTCGCATGAGCGACCGGAGGTCTCTTCCGGCTTTCATCTCCGGTCGCTCGCGCGGCCGGCTCGAATCACTTCTTCGGGGGTTCGACCGGAGGGACGCCTTGCAGTTCCAGCGTCGAGATGGCTTTCGTCTTCAGATTCACCGTGCGGATGCGGTGGGCGTTCGTGTCCGCCACGTAGAGCGTGTCGCCTTCGATGCTGAGCCCCATCGGCTCGTTGAAGAGCGGCTCCTCGCCGGCTTTGGCCGGCCCGCCGACGAACGTGCTGACGACGCCCGTGGACAGATCGATGACCTTGATCTTGCTGTTGTAAGTGTCCGCGACGTAGAGCAGGCCATCGCGATGGGCTACGCCCGTGGCGTGCTGGAGCAGGGCCTCCACTTGCTTCCGCTGGTTCTCGTCGTCCACACGCCCCGGACCGTCGCGGTCGCCGAAGACGAACAACCCGCGACCGACGAGCGTCTCGACCGGCCCGGATCCGTTGATCGCGACTTTGCGGATCGCGCTCACCTCGCTGTCCGCGACGTACAGGTAGCGGCCGTCCGAGGCGAGGCCGCTCGGTTGGGCGAACTTCGCCGCGTTCCGCGGGCCGTCCTTGATGTCTTCGTTCGAGTCGCCGGCGAAGGCGTTGAACGCTCGCGTCTTCAGGTCCAGCATCCAGATCTGGTGCGAGCCGGACATGGCCACGAAGAGCCTTTGCCCTTCGAGCCACACGTCCCACGGGGAGCATTCCATGGCCCGCGGCGTCCGCGGAACGGTGAAGGTCTTGGTCGTGCCGGGGATCGACGTCACCGTTTGCGTCTTCAAGTCGAGGGTGCGAAGGCAGTTGTTCTTGCGATCCGCGACGTAGACGAGATCGTCCTGAATCGCCATCCCCTGCGGGTCGTCGAATTGGGCCGTCGCGAACGCGCCGTCCTTTTTCCCCGGCTGGCCGGTGCCGGCGATCGCGAGCTTCTTTCCGTAGAGGTCCGTGATCACGATGCGGTGATGTGTGCTGTCCGCGATCAGGAGGCGTTTGCCTTTCGGATCGGCGACGACTTTGCCCGGGAAGTAGAGGGCGGTGTCGTCCTTGTCGCGGAACTTCGCGGTGTCGAACCGGATCGGCGTTTCATCCAGTGACTTGTTCTTTTTCGCTTTCGCGATCTGGGCCGCGATCACTTTGTCGATGGCCTTGATGTCGAACTGCGTCTCGCCGAGATAGCCGGCCACGATTTCGCCCGAGGGATCGATGATGGCGATCGTCGGCCACCAGTCCGCCTTGTAGGCGTTCCAGATTTTGCGGTCGGCGTCGTTCACCACCGGATGCTTGATCTCATAGCGAAGGATCGCCTTGCGGATCGCTTCGCTGTTCTTCTCGTTCTCGAACTTGGCGGAGTGCACGCCGATGACGACGAGTTCGTTCTTGTACTTCGCTTCGAGCTTCGCGAGGTCCGGCATGATGTGAATGCAGTTGATGCAGCAGAACGTCCAGAAGTCCAACATCACGATCTTGCCGCGGAGGTCCTTGAGTTTGACGGGCTTTCCGGAGTTGAACCAGGCGGTGCCCCCCTCGAGTTCCGGAGCCATGCCGAACTGAGCGACTTCAGCCGTGGCGACGGCCGCAGGGCGAGACTCGGCCTGAGGCAAACGGCCACCGAGGCCGACGAGCGCCGCGAGGCTCGCGACGAGAAGCGTGCGAAGGATCATGGCTGCGGTCTCCACGAGGTGTTCCGATGAAATTGTCGCGCGGTCGCGTTCGGAAAACAACGGGCGAACGAAAAACGCCTGCCCGGCGAGGTCGCGGGGCAGGCGTGGAGATTCTCGAAGAGGCCGGGTCGGTCAGATGCCGTACTCGCCACCGAATCCGATTTTGCCGCCACCCATTCCCATCATGCCGCCCATGCCGCCCATTCCCATCATGCCACCCATGCCCATGCCACCCATGCCCATCATGCCGCCGCCCATGCCCATCATTCCACCCTGCATGCCCATCATGCCGCCGCCCATGCCCATCATGCCGCCACCCATGCCCATCATGCCACCGCCCATCCCCATCATCCCGCCCATCATGCCGCCGCCCATGCCCATCATGCCGCCCATCATGCCCATCATGCCGCCCATCCCACCCATGCCCATCATGCCGCCGAGGTAGCCCTTGCCGACGGAGGGCATGAATTGAACGAATCCGCCCATGCCGCCCTGCATGCCTTGGTTGCCACCCATGCCTCCCATCCCGCCTTGCATTCCGCCCATGCCTCCCATGCCTCCCATGCCTCCCATTCCGCCCATGCCTCCCATCCCTCCCATCCCACCCATGCCGCCTCCGAAACCGCCGCCGCCGAAGCCACCACCGCCGAAGTTCCCGCCGCCGAAGCCGCCACCGTTGTTCCCACCGAAGCCACCGCCGTTATTGCCACCGTTGATGTTGCCGCCGTTATTCCCGCCCTGGTTGCCTTGGTTGCCCTGATTGTTCCCGCCGTTGTTGCCTTGGTTGTTCCCGCCGAAAATGTTGCCTTGGTTCGGCCGGAGCATCCCATTCTTCTGGAACGGGAGGAAGCCGGAGCGGCTCCTCGGGAGTTGCGCGTTCACGGCTCCGGAGAGCGGAACCAGCGCGAACACGGTGAGCCCGAACACGAGAAAGCCCAGCGTACGGTGCATGGAACGGAACATCACGATCCCTCTTCCTGGTGGCGAGTCGGAGACACGCGGGGCACTGAAATCACGACGTATGATGGCACGCAACGAGAACTCTGTACATTCCAGATTACCCGCTTACGGGTTTGATGCAACTGGATACCGTCCCTTGCGCCGAATCTTCGGATTTTTTTTAAACTCGACGCGGGCGGTATCGATTGCACCGGGCTCGTGAAAGCGATGCGAGTCGGGAACGTCTTCAAGGTAACGATGATCGCGGCCGGTCCGTTTGCGAGAAATCCGGAAATCCGGCTCGTGCCGTGCGAATACACCACAAATCCCCGCTTCCTCGGAGCCGCTCCATGATTCGTTCCGTGGCCGGTCTCGCCGCCTGTGCGGCCATTGTGTTCGCATTTTTCCCGAAGAATTCGCTTCCTCCCGCGGCGGCACAGCCGCCCGACAAGCCGCTCTCCGCCGAGCTCACGTACGTTCCGCACGATGCCGCGATTTTCATCCACCTGGAGGCCGCTAAAGTCTGGGCCGGTCCGATCGTGCGGTCCGTCCGCGAAGCCGAGTAACCACTAGCGACAGCGGCCCCGGTCAACGCGACCGGGCCGTCTTGCCGCGTAACCTGAGGACTGTCACAATGCTCACTCTGTTCGCCGGTATCGACTCGACCGGCTGGTCGTGGGATCAGAAGCTCGTGGCCGGGTGCGTCATGTTCATCATCTTCTGCTTCGCCACTGGCGGGTGGAAGTCGGTGTTCGGTGACAAGCCCCAATCCAAAAAGTAGATTTGAGAACACCATGGCAAAGAAACCCGTCAAGAAGCCGGTCGCACCGCCCAAGAAGAAGGTCACGGCGGCGGACATCCGCAACGCTCTCAAGCCGCGTGGTGTCCCCGACGTGTCCAAACGCGAAGAGGTGCTGTCGCTCGCGACCCGAAGTCGCTGGAGGAGCTGACCGCCAACATCAATAAGACCTTTGGTTCGACTCCGGACACGCTCGAGTCGTTGACGCTGTTCTGGCCGAAGCTCAAGGGGCCGCAGGATCTCGCCTCGTTCGGCGTAGTCGCGGTCTTCAACAAGCCGTACGACAAGGCCCAGCTGGAAGGAGGGCTCGGGAAGGTCGCCGAAGGCGGGACGAAGCCGCGAGTGCTGACGCCGACCGATCGTATGGCCGTGATGCTCGTGGGTTTGGACGCCGAGACCTACGGCAAGCCTCAAACCGCCAAGGATGGTCCGCATTCCGCGGCGATTCGCGAAGCCGCGACCCGCAAGCACATTCTCACCCTGAGCGCGGCCCCGGGGCAATTCCCGGACGAGATCCGCGGAGACAATCTGCCGCAGGAGGTTCGCCCCTTCCTGCCGCTGCTCACCGCCGAAACCGTCTCCGCATTCATCTCGCTGGACAAAGAACTGACGGTGGACATTCGCGTGAAGTCGAGCACGCCGCCGCGAGCGAAAGAAGTCGAGAAGTCCCTCGGGTTCCTCGCGACCATGGCCGGGGAGTTCATCGGCGAGGGAATGAAGAAACTCCGGAAGGACGCCGTGACCGATACGGACGCCCGCAGCCTGATCGCGATGCTAGCTTCGCTTCAGACCGGCTTGAAGGAAGCGAAGTTCACCACGGAGGGCGAATCGACCCGCGCCGTGGCCAAAGTCTCGGCGGATCTTCCTCTGGCCCAATCGTTCCTGGCCGCGAAGCGCAAGGTGCAGCAGGCCGCCGCCACGGCGTCCTCCCAGAACAACCTCAAGCAGATCGTGCTGGCTCTTCACAATTATCACGACGCGATGGGAGCCTTCCCGCCGGCCGCGGTCGTGGACAAGAAAGGCAAGCCGATGCTCTCGTGGCGGGTGCTCATTCTGCCGTACGTCGAAGAAGAGGCGTTGTACAAGCAGTTCAAGCTGGACGAGCCGTGGGACAGCGAGAACAACAAGAAGCTGATCGAGAAGATGCCGCGGGTGTATGCCATGCCCGCGGCGGCGAAGCCGAAACCCGAGACGCACTACCGGCTGTTCGTCGGCAACGGCGCCGGCTTCGACTACCTCAAGGGATTCCGGCTCACCGATTACACGGACGGCACCTCGAACACGATCGCCGTCATCACCGCGAAGGACTCCGTGATCTGGAGCAAACCGGACGAACTCGACTTCGATCCCGAGAAGATCGATGCCACCAAACTGCTCGGGTTCATGCCGGGCGACGCGTGCCCGGTCGCCTTCGCGGACGGCTCGGTCCGGAACCTCAGCCCGAAAGTGAGCAAGGCCACGCTGCACGCGATGATCACCCGCGGCGGCGGTGAAGTCATTTCCGACGACGAATAAGGAGCATCCATGATCGTGCGATTTCTCGCGTCCGTGTTCGCGGCGAGCCTCCTCGCCGCGACTCTCCTGATCGAACCGCCGGCGCCCGCGATCGCGGCGCAGCCCGCATCGCCGCCGCCCGTCGCCGCGGACCTCGCCCTCGTCCCGGCGGACGCGGTCGGGTTCGTTCATGTCCGCCTCGCGGACGTCTGGAAGAACGACCTCTTCGCCGGCCTCCGCAAGACGTGGGAACGCGCCGGGGACAAGGCTCTCGCGGCTTTAGACGCACAATTCGTTCCCGCCCCGTCCACCATCGACCGCGTCACCGGCTTCGTGCTGTTGGACGACCCGATGAAGGGCCCGCAGATTTTCGGAGTGCTCGCGTTTTCCAAGCCGTTCGACTCCGCGAAGCTGCTTGAGTCGTATCTTCCCGGCGCGAAGAAGACCATGGTCGGCAACCGCGCCGTCTACGCGGACCTCGATCGCGGGATGGAACTCTCCTTCCCGGACGATCGCCACGTGCTCGTGGGCCAGGCTGGGAGCCTGGGCGGGTACTTCGCACGCAAGAATCCGGCGAGCGGCCCGATGAGCCGCGCCATCGCGTTGGCCGCAAGTCGACCCGTGGTCGCCGCCGCGAACATCGCGGCGCTGCCGATCCCGCCGGGCGCGCTGGATCAGGTCCCGGCCGAAGTTCGCCCGATTCTCAAGGCCGAGCAAGTGATGATCGCGCTGGATCTCGGCGCGGAGGCCAAGTTCGAAGTGCGAGCCGGGTACAAGAACGACGATGCCGCGGGTGAGGCCGAAGCCGCCGTGAAGAGCCTGGTGAAGATCGGCCGCGGCGAACTCGCCAAGGCCCGCAAGGAGATGGAAGACAAACTCTTCGACCCGAAATTGAAGACGCCGCGCCCCGCGGACGAACTCCCCGAGGCGATCGGCTCGGTCTTCGCCATTGGCGCCCTGAACCGTCTCGACGATCTGCTCGCCGATCCGAAGCTGGTGATTCGGGACGGCAAGGACCTCGCGTTCGCCGCCGCGATGCCGAAAGAACTGGTCGCGGCCGGAGGCGGGTTCGCCGCGATCGGCGTCGGCCTCGCCTTGCCCGCGATTCAGAAGGTTCGCGAATCTGCGGCGCGATCCCAAAGCATCAACAACCTCAAGCAGATCGGCCTCGCGATTCACAACTACGAATCCGCGAACGGCCACCTCCCGCACGACATCCTCGACAAGAACGGCAAGCCGATCCTGTCGTGGCGGGTCGCCATCCTCCCGTACATCGAGCAAGACAATCTCTACCGGGCCATGAAGCACGACGAACCGTGGGACAGCGAGCACAACGCGAAGTTCTCGAAGGTACTGATCAAGACATACCTCTCGCCGAACTCCACGCAAGTTCACGACAAGGACGGCTACGGGCTCACGAACTACCTCGCCGTGTCGGGCAAGGACATGGCCTTCGAGTCCGGGAAGAAACTGAAGTTCACGGACTTCACGGACGGGCTTTCGAACACGATCTTCGTGGTCGATTCGTCCGACCCGGTGGCATGGGCCAAGCCCGGCGACCTGGCCGTCGACTTCAAGAAGGCGTTGCCGAAACTCGAGTCCCCGGGGAAGCCCGGCCTCGCGCAGGTGCTCCTCGGCGACGGGGCCGTCCGCACGCTCAACTTGAAGTCGATCTCGGAGAAGACGCTGAAGAACGCCTTCCAGCGGAACGACGGCAATGCCCTCGGTTCGGACTGGTGACGCTTCAACCCCGCCGCCGCCACAGGGTCGGCGGCGGGGGCTCATTTCAGATCGAAGATCAGAAAGGTCTGCGTGCGGGACACGGGGGGCGTGGCGCGGAGCCATGCGACCGCGGACATGTGGCTGGGCTTGTCGCTCTCGTAACCGTACAAGGCGCTGGTGGACACCGCGAGGTATTTGCCGCCGGCAAGGCGGCGCACTTCCTCCGGCGTTCCCGTTTGCAGATCGTGGTACAGGTTGACGGGCTTGAACGGCGGATAGAGGATCGCGGGGTCGGTGCCGAAGTAACAGATCGCGAGCGGCTGCCCCGGGTTGTTCGCTTCATTCCACGCTTTGAGTTCGGGCAGGCCTTGGCCCCAGTCGTAGTTCGAGTCGCCGAGCCGCAGGTAGCCGGTCTCGACTCCACCCCACAGTTGGTTCATGAAACGGATGCCGTTCGGCCACATCTGGACCGAGACGGCCCCCATCGCGACGAGCAAAGCCGCGACGAACCACCGCGGCACGAAGCGGCCGTTGCCTGGCTCGGACCACGTTCGCGCCACCGCCACCGCGAGAGCGATGTTCACCAGAGCCATCAGCGTGAACATGAAGCGGATGCCGATCTGCACGCGACAGTTCAATGTGAACGCGAGAAGGAAGAGCACGATGGGCAAGAGCGGCGTGACAAGCGACCGTGGCCGGATCATCAGCACGGCGATCAGGAGCGCGAACACGGGGATCGGCGTCTTGACGGCGAGCGCGATCGGGAAATACGACCAGTGTGCGCGTTCGTGGTAGGTGCCGAGAAGCCAGGCGCCATGGCCGCGGATGTTGTGTTTTACCTGCTGCAGGATCGCTTCGCCCGCGTTCGGGAAAATCGTGAGATTCCGGCTGAGCGGGAGCATCGCGGACCTCGCGGTTCCATCCGGGAGCGATTCGGCCCACTTCACGAAGGTCGGCTCCGCGACCCAGTCCGACCCGACGTACGCGAAGGCGAGCGTGAAGCCGATCAGCCCGATGGCGACCATGTCTTTTCGCAGCGCGTAGCTGGCGTGCCAGATGTGCAGGGCCTTCCCGCGAAGCGTGCTGCCGACGGGAGCGGTGAGCGCCCCATTCGCGGCGAGGTGCCAAAGGCCGATGGCGAGCATGGCTTGCACGCCGAAGATCATCCCGCTCGCCTTCGCCAACAACCCGACGCCGTAGAGAACGCCGGGGATCGCGACGCGTCGCCCCCAGCCCATCCCTTGGCCATGGTGGAAGTGGTAGGCAAGCGCGAGCATGGCCGCGACGCCGGCGATGTCCGTCGTGGCGAGCGCGGCGTGGCCGAGAATGTTCGGCTCGAGGGCGATGAGAGCGACGGCGAGACGGCCGCCCCAGGCGCCGCCCCACGTGCGCCCGAGCCGCATCGTGTAAACGAGCGCCGCCCACCAGAAAAGAAGACTCGTGGCCCGCGCCACGGGGAGGATCCGATCGATGTCCCGGTACGCGTGGAACTCTTCGCCGCGAGAGCGTTCCCAGAGGTGCACCGGCAAGGTGATCGCGTCCACCGGGAGCGGCATGGTCCCGGCGGACATCAGCTTCTTGTTGGAGCCGGTGCGCCAACTCGTGAGCCCGGCGTCGAGATAGAATGGCTCATCGAAGGTGGCTCCGAGCCGACTTGCGGCCGTGACCGCCCAGGCGGAGGACGCGACGCCGAACGCCAGAAGCCAAAGCAGATCGAATCCGCGCAAGCGAAGAAGCGACATTCGCGGACATTACCCGCACCCTGCCGGCCTCGCAAGTCGAACGGAGATCGCAGCCCCCCCCCCGGGCTCCGAACCTGCAGTTGCGCCCTCTCCCGTTGTTCAACCCGGCCGGTGCTGCTAGAATTCCAACCTCACCAATGCGGCGGTGTGCCGCACGCCGGAAGACCAACCGACCTCGCCGAATCCCGATTCGTTCAGGGGCACCGTATGAAGTTCGCACTCTCCCCGTTCGCCGGACTGTTCGCCGTTCTGCTCGCCTTCCCGATCGCCGCCCAGGACAAGAAACCCGCGAAGCCGAAACTGGAATACAACCGGGACATCCGGCCGATTCTGGCGGAAAACTGCTTCGCATGCCACGGCCCGGACAGCGCGTCCCGCAAGGCCGATCTGCGGCTCGATCGCCGGGACGACGCGGTGAAGTCCGGGGCGATCGTGCCCGGGAACCTGAAGGAGAGTTCGCTCATCGACCGGGTCTGCACGACCGATGCGGACGCGGTGATGCCGCCGCCAAAGTCGCTGAAGAAGCTCACGGAGGCGCAGAAGAACACGCTCAAGCAATGGGTGAGCGAGGGGGCCGAGTATCAGGCCCACTGGTCGTTCCTCCCGCCGACGAAGCCCGCGGTTCCGACGTTTGAGGACGCGAAGGCCAAGGCGTGGATCAAGAACCCGATCGACGCGTTCATCTACGCCAAGCTCAAAGAATCCGGGCTGGAACCGGCGCCGGAGGCGGATCGCCGCACGCTCGCCCGTCGACTCTCGCTCGATCTCATCGGCCTTCCGCCGGAACCCGCCGACGTCGAGGCGTTCGTCAACGACAAGGACGCGAACTGGTACGAGAAGTATGTCGACAAGTTGCTCGCGATGCCACAATGGGGCGAACACCGCGGCCGCTTCTGGCTCGACGCCGCTCGCTACGGCGACACCCACGGCATCCATATCGACAACTTCCGCGAGATCTGGTCGTACCGCGAGTGGGTCATCAACGCGTTCAACGCGAACCAGCCGTTCGATCAGTTCACCATCGAGCAACTCGGCGGGGACCTGCTGCCGAACCCGACGATCGAACAGAAGATCGCCACCGGATTCAACCGCTGCAACATCACCACGAGCGAAGGCGGAGCGATCAAGGACGAATACTACGTGCTCTACGCACGGGATCGCACCGAGACGGTGAACCAGGTGTGGATGGGCCTCACCGCCGGGTGCGCCGTCTGCCACGATCACAAGTTCGATCCCATCTCGCAGCGCGACTTCTACAGCATGACGGCGTTCTTCAACAACACGACGCAGGACGCGATGGACGGCAACGTGCAGAACACGCCGCCCGTGATCCCTGTGCCGCGCATGGCGGACCGCCCGCGGCTCGAATCGCTGGTGAAGGAAATCGAGGCCGCCCGAAAGTCGTTGGATGCCCGCAAGCTCGCCGCGAAGGCGGACCACAAGGTGTGGCTGAAGACGGTGAAGGCCGAAGACTTCAAGAACGCGGTGTCGTCGGCCGGGCTCGTGTTCCATGCCCCGCTCGCCGAAGGGAAGGGGGCCGGCGCCACCGTTCAAGTGAACGGCAAGAGTCGCGCCGTGACGTTCGACAAGGGATACGACTGGTCCACGGAGGATCGCAACAAGCAAAAGGCGTTCACGATCCGCGCCGGCGCCGCGATCGAATTCAAGGACGTGGGCGACTTCGACCGCACGCAATCGTTCGCGATTGCGAGTTGGGTGAACCCCACGAAGGCGGGCGCGAACGGCGCCATCGTCGGCCGCATGGAGGAAGCCGCCGCCCACCGCGGCTGGGATCTCTGGGTGCAAAACGACCGCGTCGGCATGCACGTGATCAACGCCTTCCCGCAGGACGCGGTGAAGGTCGTGGCCAAGAACCCGCTGCCGATCGGGAAGTGGACGCACGTCACGGTCGCGTACGACGGCACGGGCAAGGCCGCCGGGATCAAGATCTATTACGACGGCAAGGTTCAGGAGCAGACGGTCGAGAACGACGCGCTCAAGTCCACCACACGAACCACCGTGCCGCTCAAGATCGGCCAACGCCACACGACCGGCCGCGTGAACGGCGTCGCGATTCAGGACCTCCGCATCTACGACCGCCCGATCACGGCTCTGGACGCCAAGCAACTCGCCGGCGGCCAACGCATCTTCGAGATCCTCTCGAAGCCCGAGGACAAACGCTTCCCGCCCGAAGAAGAGGAACTCTTCGCGTGGTGGCTCGTCTCCCAGGACAAGGCTTACCTCGCCGCGTCGGACACGCTCCGGAAGTTGACGGACGAAGACACGGCGATCCGCGCCCGCGGCACGATCGCACACATCGCCGTCGAGAAACCCACGCCCCCCGAGGCGTTCCTGCTCTTCCGCGGCGACTACGACAAGAAACGCGACAAGGTCGGCCCGGACACTCCGAAAGCCCTCCCGGCCTTCACCCCGGACCTGCCCAAGAATCGCCTCGGCTTCGCGAAGTGGCTCCTCAAGCCCGAACACCCGCTGACCACCCGCGTCACGGTGAACCGCTTCTGGCAGGAGGTCTTCGGCAACGGGCTCGTGAAGAGCAGCGGCGACTTCGGCATCTCGGGCGAACTGCCGAGCCACCCCGAACTGCTGGACTGGCTCGCGCTCGAGTTCCGCCAGACGTGGGACGTGAAGCGGTTCTTCAAAATGATCGTCACTTCGGCCACGTACCGGCAATCGGCCGCGGCCACGAAGGACAAGCTCGACAAGGACCGCGAGAACCGGCTGCTCAGCCGCGGGCCGCGGTATCGCATGGACGGCGAAATGATCCGCGACTACGCCCTCGCCGCGAGCGGATTGCTCGTCAAGAAACTCGGCGGCCCCAGCGTGAAACCCTACCAGCCGGACGGCGTCTGGGAGGCGGTCGCGATGCCCGGCAGCAACACCCGCGACTATCGCCGCGACACCGGCGAGAACCTCTACCGCCGCAGCATGTACACCTTCTGGAAGCGGTCCGCCCCGCCCGCCAGCATGGAGATCTTCAACGCTCCGAACCGCGAGACCTGCACCGTTCGCCGCGAGCGCACGAACACGCCGATCCAGGCGCTCGTGACCCTGAATGACGTTCAATTCGTGGAGGCCGCCCGCACGCTTGCCGAAAAGACGCTCAAGGACGGCGGCGCCACGACCGCCACGCGTCTGGACTTCATCGCGAAGCGGCTGTTGGCCCGGCCCTTCACTCCGGAGGAATCGAAGATCGTGGAGCCGATCGCGAACGATTTGCTCAACCACTACAAGGCCAAGCCCGAGGAGGCGAAGAAACTCATCGCCTTCGGGGAGTCCAAGGCCGACCCCGCCCTCGACCCCTCGACCCTCGCGGCCTACACGATGATCGTGAACCAACTGCTGAATCTGGACGAGGTGCTGAACAAGTGACGTTGATGTCGCAATTTGCGACATCAAATTTGAAAAGTGCCTCGAGTTGATTTACGACCAAAACTTGAGGTCGCACTTGTGACCTCAAAGGGAATCGATGCCGCGGAAGAAGCCAGAATCGGGTACGGCGATCACGCCGATCATGATCGAGTCGCGAATCCATCTGATTCGTGGCGTTCGAGTCATGCTCGATTCCGACTTGGCGGAACTATATGAAGTCGAGACGATGCGGCTGAACGAACAAGTCAGCCGGAACATCGACCGGTTCCCCGACGACTTCTCGTTCGTACTGACCAGCCAAGAGTTTGCGAACTTGATATCGCAATTTGCGATATCAAGTTCGCGACACGGAGGGCGTCGTAAGCCCCCTCGAGTGTTTACCGAACATGGCGTCGCCATGCTTTCGAGCGTGCTTCGCTCCGAGACCGCGGTTCGCGTGAATCTTGACATCATCCGCTCCTTCATTCGGATGAGGCAACTCTTCGCGACCCCTGGTGAATTGCTCGCTCAGATTCAGAAACTGTCCGAGACCGTCAAATTCCACGATGTGCAGATCAAGGCCATCATGGACCTCCTTCAGAAGATGATGGAACCGACGCCGGAGCCGCCCCGCGGCCGCTTTGGCTTCCCGCTCCCCAAACCAACCGAGAACCAATCATGAACCCTCTCCAACAACTCGCGCTGAACCAAACGCGTCGGCAGTTCTTCGCCTCCGGCGGGATCTCGCTTGGGGCCGCGGCGTTCGCCACGATGGGCGGCAAGGCCGTCGAACTCGCCCCGATGCCCCGCGACGGCGCCGGCACGGCCACTGGACTGGACGCCGCCCTCTCGCAGACGCATTTCCCCACCAAGTGCAAGAACGTCATCTATCTGCACATGCTCGGCGGCCCGGCTCAGATGGATCTCTACGACTACAAGCCGAAGATGCACGAATACTACGACAAGGACCTTCCCGAAAGCGTGCGCAACGGCCAGCGGCTCACGACGATGACGAGCGGGCAGACCCGGTTCCCCATCGCTCCGAGCAAGTACCGCTTCGCCAAGATGGGTCAGTGCGGCATGTGGATGAACGAGGAACTCCTGCCGAACACCGGCAAGATGGCGGACGACATGTGCTTCATCCGCAGCATGCACACCGAGGCGATCAATCACGAACCGGCCGTGACGAACATGCAGACCGGCAACCAGGTGACCGGGCGCCCATGCATCGGTGCATGGGTGAGCTACGGACTCGGCAGCCTGAACAAGAACCTGCCGACGTTCGTGGTGATGGTCGCGAAGCCGAGCAACACCGAACAGATCCAGGCGATCTCGGCGCGGCTCTGGCAGTCCGGCTACCTTCCGGGGCAGAACGCCGCCGTCGCGTTCCGCGCCGCCAGCGATCCCATCCTTTACATCAACAACCCGCCGGGAGTCGATGAAGCGACCCGCCGCCGAACGCTGGACGGCGTCAACAAGCTGAACGAACTCGGCTTCTCCAAGACGCTCGATCCCGAGACCCAGACCCGCATCGCCCAGTACGAGATGGCCTTCCGCATGCAGACCAGCGTGCCGGAACTTGCCGATCTCTCGAAGGAAGACGCCAAGACCTTCGAACTGTATGGCCCCGACTCCAAGAAGCCCGGTACGTTCGCGAACACGGTGCTGACCGCCCGCCGGCTCGTGGAGAAGGGCGTTCGCTTCGTGCAGGTGTACCACAACAACTGGGACCACCACGGGAACCTGCCGAACCGCATGACCGATCAGTGCCGCGACATCGACCGCGCGTCGTGGGGCCTGATTCAGGACCTGAAGCGGAAGGGACTGTTCGAGAGCACGCTCATCATCTGGGGCGGCGAGTTCGGCCGCACGATCTACAGCCAGGGCGGCCTCTCGAAGACGAACTATGGCCGCGATCACCACCCGCGCTGCTTCACGATGTGGATGGCCGGCGGCGGAACCAAGGGCGGCGCCATCTACGGCGAGACGGACGACTTCAGCTACAACATCGTGAAAGACCCTTGCCACATTCACGACTTCCACGCCACGATCCTGCACCTTTTGGGCATCGACCACAACCGCTTCACCTTCCGCTACCAGGGCCTCGACCAGAAGCTGACCGGTGTGGAGAAGGCCGAACCGATCAAGGCCCTGATCGGGTGAACGGGCTCGCCACCCGACCTGCTTCGCGGACGGCTTTCGAATCGTCCGCGAGAAGTGACTCCCCGGCCACCCCATGCTGTAGAATGACCGTTCCGCGTTCGCCGAGGTTGGCCGACCGATGACGGTCTCTCCGCTTCAGGGCATCACGCACGCCTGCTTCGGGCTGAGCTATCTGCTCGCGCTCGGGTTCGAAGCGGCGCGCCTCGCAAGGCCGTCCAAGGGGCTGCGGATCGCCTCGCTGGTCGCGGGCGCCGCCGGCGTGTTCGCGCACACGGCGTACATCGCCATCAACCAGCCGACTCCCGCGGCCCCATACGGTTCGCTGCTGCTGCTCGGATGGGTGCTGGCCCTGTTCTACCTCTACGGCAGCTTCCACTACGCGCGGCAATCGTGGGCCGTGTTCGTGCTGCCGGTCGTGATCGCGCTCGTCGGCCTCTCGCTGCTTCTGGCTCACGACTCACCCGTGAACGTGCCCGCATGGCTCAGCGGCGACCGCTTCTGGGGAGCGGTTCATGGCACGCTCATTCTCCTCGCCTCCGTCGGCGTCTCGGTCGGGTTCCTCGCCAGCGTGATGTATCTCGTGCAATCCCGCCGCGTGAAGAACAAGGTGAACCCGACTCGCGTGGTGCCGCTGCTCAGCCTCGAACGACTCGAGACGATGAATCGCCGCGCCGTGAACGTCGCCTTCCCGCTGCTCACGGCCGGGCTCCTCGTCGGAACGCTGCTCCTTCGCACCGAGCACGACGCGAAAGAGAACTGGCTCTCGGTGAAGGTGCTCAGCACAGCCGGGCTCTGGGTCGTGTTCCTCCTGCTGATGTACCTTCGTTATGCGACCAGCGTTCCGGCCCGCCGCCTCGCCGCGCTTTCGATCATCGCGTTCGGTCTGCTTCTGATTGCGCTCGTGGCTTCGCATCCGTTCCTCGCGGGAGGAGCCACCGGATGAACCTCCGCGCGATCGGCTGCAACGTGGCGTCCGCTCCGGTCGAACTTCGCGAGAAACTCGCGTTCGACGAGGCGAAGCTGCGGTTCGCGTTGGCCGAACTCACGGCCCGGTACGGGGTCGAGGCCGCGATCCTCGGCACGTGCAACCGCGTGGAACTGTACCTGGCCCGGCCCGAGACCGGCTCGCCCGTGCATGCGCCGCTCGTCGCGGAGTTCCTCGCGGAACTGCATGGCGTGCGGCCGGACGCGATTCACCCGCACCTTTACGAACACGCCGATTCGGACGCGGTGCGCCACCTGTTTCGAGTCGCGGCCGGGCTCGACAGCGTGGTGCTGGGCGAGGATCAGATCGCGGCTCAAGTGAAGACCGCGTTCGAGTCCGCGCAGAAGTTCGAAGCCGCCGGATCGCTTTTGAACGCTCTCTTCCCGGCGGCATTGCGAACCTCGAAACGCGTCCGCACCGAGACGGGCCTGGGCGCCGGGCAAGTCTCGGTCGCCAGCGCCGCCGTCGCGTACCTCCGCGAGATATTCGAGACGTTCACGGACAAGACGGTTCTGGTGATCGGCGCCGGCGAGATGGCCCAACTCACGCTCACGCACCTCAAGGCGCTGGAACCGGCCGGCGTTCTCGTGACCAACCGGACGGCGGAGAAAGCCGCTGCGCTCGCGGCCGAGTGCGGCGGAGCCGCGGTGCCGTGGGAACAACTCGACGATGCGCTCGCCAAGGCGGACATCGTGCTGAGCACGACGGGCGCGAGCGAGCCGATCGTGCCGCGCCGCCGCTTCAAGGAGAAGGTGCTGCCGAAGCGAGGCCGCCGCAAGATGGTCGTCTTCGACATGGCCGTGCCCCGCGACTTCGACCCGCGGATCGACGACGGCGACCGCGTGAGCCTCTTCAACGTGGACGATCTGAACCGCGTCCGCGATCAGCAGTTGGCCGAACGGCGGACACACGTCGGCGCCGCGGAAACGATCGTGGACGGCGAGGTGTCGAAGTTCGTTCAGGACTGGAACCGCCGCAAGGACGGCCCGGTGATCGGCAAACTGACGGATGAAGTGGACCGCCTCCGCGAGGCCGTGCTGGAACCACTGCTGGCCAAGCTGAACGGCAAGCTCACGGATGCAGACCGCGCCTACATCGAGGGCGCGTTCCGCCTGTTCCAGAGTCGCCTGCTGCATGGACCGATCGCGGCCCTCCGCGATTCCGCGCCCGAAGCGCACGGCCTCACGCTCCGCGAGGCGCTGATGAAACTGTTCGGGCTCAAGGGGTAGCGTCGCGCCCGCAATCGGGTCGCGAAACGAACTCTCGTCGACGATTCGTTTCGAGTGTCGGAGTTCGTCTCGCGGCCCGCCCGCGGGTTCGCCGCGCTCGCGGCCCCTACAACCGGCGCAACGCGCATCCGCCGTCCGATTCCCGCCCGCCAACTTCGAACCTTCTCACTCCCGTTCAACTTCGCCGAGTGGTAGACTGCCGGAAGCACGTCCGTGCGCCTCGGGGAGCGTTCATCATGTGGTTTCGCTCGGTCGCCATTCTCGGGCTCGTCTTCGCTCTCGCCCGTGTCGGCGTCGCGGACGCCCCGAAGGTCTATTCGCGAGCCCAACTTCCCGAGCGCGCCGCGCTGGATCGGCTGAACCTGAAACAGGAATGGGCCCTGTATCTGCCCATCTCGACGCATCGCGATTCGATCGAACTCGTGCAAACCTTCGACGACCAACTCTTCGTCCAGACGCGAACGGGGCAACTGATCGCGATCGACGCCCGCTCCGGCAAGATTCTGTGGTCCGCGTCGCTGGGCAACGGCGGCTACGGAAACGTCTACCCCGTCGCGGTGAACGCCAACTTCGTCTTCGCGGCCCATGTCACGAAGTTGTACGCCTTCTACCGCTACTCCGGCGTCGTCGAGTTCACCACGGATTTGGGCACCTCGCCGACCGCGGGTTTGGCGGCGGATTCGGAAACCGTGTACGCCACGCTGATGACGCGTCCCGGAGCCGCCGGCGTGGAACGCATCGCGGCCTACGATCTTCCCACGCCCATCACGCTGCCCGACCCTGCGAAGGTCGCCGCGATGAATCCCGCGGACAAGGACAAGTTCAACAAGACCGTGAACCCCGTGGACGACTTGACGAAGCGCTATCCCGTGAACGGCGTGTCGCGAACGGTTCCCTCCACGAGAATGGACGACGGCTCGCGCGGCAAAGTGCGGGAAGCCACCCTCGGCGGGATGTCCGGCAGCCGGACGCCGTCCCTCGCGGCGGCGACACGCGTGACGCCGCCTTACATGTCCGAAGGGCACCCGCCCGTGGTGTCGCTCGTGACGGTTCCTTCGCTTCGCCAGCCGTATCAACTGCGGGATGAAACGCAGCGGGACATTCAGCGAACGCCCTCGCTCAGCACGATTCCGCCGTCCGTCGCCGCCGCTCTGGCCCTGACGGACCTGCGACCCAAGGGTGTCGAGCCCAAGATCCGCTGGGAGTTCGGCATGACTCGCGGAACGTCGTTCAAACTGTCGCAGACGCCGTCCCGGATCTGGGCCGTGACCAACGATCGCGGTTTCGTCGCGCTCTCGAAACGGAACAAGACCATCGAGATTTCCGGGAAGACCTTCGAGGACATCGCGGCCGCGCCGGCCCAGGCGGGCACGATCGGCTACGCCCCGCTCGGCGACGGCACCCTCATCGCCGTCGACCTCGCGAGCGGCAATCGCGACGGCGGCCTGAACATCACGTGGCAAGCGAACATCGGCGGCATCATGAACCGCACGCCGGTCGTGACCGAAGACGCGATCTTCGCCGCGGGGGACAACTCGGGCATCGCTCGTATCGACCGCAAGACCGGCTCGGTGAACTGGCGAACGGATGCCGCGGCGGATCGCGTCGTCGGCGTGAATCAGGATTTCGTCTACGTGCAGGATCGCCAGGGCAAGCTGCACGTGTTCGACGCCAAGCGGGTGAGCGGGAACAAACCGGGGCACTCGGTCTCGCTGTCCTCCATCGACATGAGCGGCTTCAACGTGCCGATCGCGAACACGGTGTCGGATCGGCTCTTCTTCGCGGCGGACAACGGCCTGATCGTCTGCCTTCGAGACGCGTCGCCGAAGTACGCCGCTCCGGTCCGCATGGCTCCGGAGATCCTGGTGAACCCGCAGGCGGCGCCGACCGGTTTGAACAAGGCCCCCATGACCATGGAGCCGGTGATGGAAGAGCCGAAGCAGCCGGACCCCAAGCCGGCGGACCCGAAGAAGTCGGAGTGATGTCGCAATTCTCGCCGGCCCGGAAGTTTGCGGAAATCCGGAACTTTCGGGCCGCCCGTGGCGTCGAACTGGGCAGTGGCACGTGAACGACGATGATCGCCGCCTCATCGCGGAGTGCCTGCACGGTAATCGGGACGCGTTCGGGCAACTGATAACCCGTTACCAGAGCAGGCTTTATAACGCCGCGTTACGGCTGGTGGACACCCCTGACGATGCGGCGGACGTGGTTCAGGACGCATTCCTGAACGCGTTCCAATCGCTCCGTTCCTTCAAGGGCGACTCCGAGTTCTTCACGTGGATGTACCGCATCGCCTTCAACGTGGCGGTGAGCCAGAAACGCCGGAAGAAGCCGACCTCCAGCCTGAACGCGATGGAGCTCGGCCGCAATGGCTTGAGTCGCGAACCGGTGGACGCCTCGGACTACGTGAAGCCGGGCGTGGCTTTGGAACGCAGCGAAGAGGAGCGGCGGCTCTATGCCGCACTCGGCCGACTCTCCGCCGAGCACCGCGACGTGCTCGTGATGAAAGAGATCGACGGACTGAAGTACGAGGAAATCGCGGACGTGCTGAAGATCCCGATCGGCACCGTCCGCAGTCGGCTGAATCGGGCCCGCCTGGAACTTCGCGAACTGCTCGAACCGCTGGACGAGAATCGCCCGCCCCTGATCGACGAACCCGAGTGAGATGCGAGACGACCTGCTGCACCTGTTGACGGCCGCGATCGACGGAGAACTCTCCGCCGCCGAGTTGGCGTCCGTTCATCGCCTCCTCTGCGAGTCTGAGGAGGCCCGTTCGCTTTTCGCGCGGCTCCAATCGGACAGCATTCGGTTGAAGGCCCTCCGCAAGGCTCCGCCCGCGAACCTCGCCGAACGCGTTCTTGCGAGGTTGCCCCAACCCGAACCCGCACCGGTTCGCGTTCGCCGGGAACGGTCCCGGGGGTGGCTCGTGGTCGGTCTCGCGGCATCCGTGCTGCTCGCCGTCGGCGTCGGTTCGTTCCTCCGGTCGAACCGCACCGGCTCCGTCGCTTCGGGCGAGTTCCCCACCACGGCCCGCGGCACGATCCCGGATCCGAGCATCGTGGCCGTGCTTCCCAAGGCGTCGTCCACGGTCGCGATTCCCCCGGCGCCGGCGATCCCCCCGGATCGCAACGTCGCCGAACTGCTTCCGCCCGCGCCGCCGGAAACTCCGAACCGCATCGAAGAAATCCCGCCGCCGCGTCCCAAGGGCGTGGACGTGTTCGTCGCTCCTCCGCTCAAGCCGATCCCGCCGTTGGATCGTCTGATCGTTCGCGTGCCGTTCCTCACCGCGGTGTCGGATCTCGAACGCGAAGACACTCGTCAGCAGTTGCTGGACGAACTCACTCGCGAGCCCGCGATCCGAATTGACCTCTTCGCCAAGGACCAGGCTCGCGGTATCGAGATGTTCCAATCCGCGGCCAAGGCCACCGGCATCGCCGTTCACGCGGATGCCCTCACCCTCGATCGCGTGAAGAAGAAACAGTCCACGGCCGTGCTCGTGTACGCGGAGAGTCTCGCCGCCGCGGACATTCGCGATTTGATGGTGAAGATTTCGACGGACGACGCGAACAGCAAGCAACGGGTCTTCGATTCCTTGCACGCGACCGCAGCCCTCCCCGCCGATCAGGCGGCCCTCAAGGACGTTATCGGCTCCGACCCCGGCTTGTGGAAGCGTCCCGCGAATGCGGAGCCGAAGCCCATCAGCGCCGGCACCGGTGACGAACTGACGAAATCCCTGACCGCGAAGACGGCCGACAAGCCCGCGGTTCTCCTGACCTTCACGCCCGCCGCCTCCCGAACCCATCCCGCGATGTCGAAGGAACTCAAAGAGTACCTTGCCAAACGCGGAGATCGGAAGGCGTCGGCCGTGCCTGTTCTCATCGTGATCCGTCCGCCTCAAGGCGGTTGATCCCCCGCGGATTCGCTTCGCGGGCTTCTCGCGGTCGTCGCGGCCGGGTATCCTGTCTTCAACCCGCCTCCGCGATCCTTCCGCAACCATGCTTCGAGCCGCACTCCTTCTCATGGCACTCGTCGCGTCCGCTCCGGCGTTCGCGGACGCACCCGAGAAAGTCGAATTCTTCGAGTCGAAGGTTCGCCCGCTGCTCCTGGCCAAGTGCGTCGGCTGCCACGGCGAAAAGAAACAGAAGGGCGGCCTGCGGCTCGATTCGCGTGACGCATGGGCGGCAGGCGGGGACTCCGGCGCGGCCCTCGTGCCCGGCAAACCCGAAGACAGCCTCCTTATCAAGGCCATCGGCTACCGCGAGAAGGATCTGCGGATGCCGCCGGATCAGGCTCTGAGCGCGGCCGAGATCGCGATCCTCACCGAGTGGGTGAAGCAGGGCGCCGTCGATCCGCGAACGGGAGCCGGGCCCGTGCCGAAGCCGACGAATGAGGCCTGGGAAGCCGAGTTCAAGAAGCGGTTGAACTGGTGGAGCCTGAAGACGCCGATCTCGCTCCCACCGCCGCCCGCGGGCGAGTGGGGCATGGACGCGATCGATCGCTTTATTCTGAAGGGACTCACCGAGGCGAAACTGAAACCGGCCTCGGCCGCGGAACCGGAGACACTGCTGCGAAGGTTGTCGTTCGTGCTCACCGGCCTGCCGCCGAGCCCGGCCCTTCGCGAGAAGTACCTCAAGCACGCGGTGAAGGACGCGAACGCGGCGTATGTCGCTCTCGTGGACGAGCTGCTCGCCTCGCCGCACTTCGGCGAACGCTTCGCCCGCCACTGGATGGACGTCGCTCGCTACACGGACACTTACGGGTACGAGTGGGACAACCCCGCGAAGGGCAGCCACGAGTACCGCGACTACCTGATCCGCGTCTTCAACGGCGACCTCCCCTTCGACCGCTTTCTCCGTGAGCAACTCGCCGGCGACCTGCTTTCGAGCCCGCGGCTGAACGCGGCGCTCGGCATCAACGAAAGCCTCATCGGCCCGATGTTCCTCCACATGGGGGAGCATCGCCACGGGAGCAGCTACGACTTCAACGGCGTTCATCAGGAGATGATGAACAACAAGATCGAGGCGTTCTCGAAGGCGTTCCTCGGAGTCACGGTCGCGTGTTCGCGATGCCACGATCACAAGTTGGAGGCGGTCTCGCAGCGGGACTACTATGCGCTCGGGGCCGTGTTCGCGACTCCGCGATGGACCTCGCGGGTGGTCGATGCGCCGGGCAAGAATGATGTCGCGATCCGCAAGCTGATCGCGTTGCGAGCCACGATTCGGTCGGAAGTCGCGAACCGCTGGCGTGAGGTGAAGACGTTCGCGTGGCAGAAGAATCTTCCGCCCAAGCCCGTGATCGAGGATGTCGCGTATCCGTTGGCGCGGCTTGCGGGAAACCTCGCTCCTGAAACCTGGTCCGCGCTCGCCTCCGAATGGCGGACCGCCCGCTCGGCACGGCTCAAGCACAATGCCGCGTTCCGAACCCTCACGGACTTCACCAAGTCGGACCTCCCGAAGGGCTGGGTGTCAGAGGGAGACGGCATTCGCTTCGGCCACGTGGACGACGGCGCCCCGTTGATCGCGCTCGAAGGCGACGCCGTCTTCACTCGCATCCTGCCGCGTGGCTTGCACACGCATGCGCTTTCATCGAAGCTTCCCGGCGCCATCCGCATGCCGTCGGATCACACGATTCCGGGCCCGTTTCTCAGCCTCAAGCTGGCGGGCGGCCAGTACGGAGGGTATCTCGAAGTTCACGAGAACGCCTTTCAGGGCGAGGAGGTCGCGTTCCTGAATCAGGCCGCGCCGCAGTGGCGAACCTTCGGCGACAAGCCGCTGAGAAACGGCATCACCCGCATCACGCGGGAGTTCGCCACGTCCAGCTTGAATCCGAACTTTCCGCCGCGCACCGGGCTCGCCGCCGGCCTGCCGCACACGGACTTCGGCTTCGACAAACGAAGCTGGATCTCGATCACGGGCATCGTGTCGCACGATTCCGCGGCCGCCCCGCAAGACCCGCTCGACGCGTTCGAGTCGCTGTATGAGTTGAAGGACGTCGAGGCGTGGCTCCGAGCCGCCGTCGCTCGCTGGTGCGAAGGAAATTCGAAGCCCGGCGATGTCGCGATCCTCGAGTGGCTGCTCGCGAACAAGGCGCTCCCGAACACGGCCGCGCCGAACTCGACGCTCGCGAAAGCGGTTGCCGAGTACCGAACGGTCGAGGCCGGCATCGAGTTCGCACGCACGGTCAACACGATGGACGAACGCGAGCGGGACCGTGCTCGGTATGCGCTGAACGTGCGCGGGAATGTCGATGCGATCGGCGAGATGCTCGCTCCCGATTTCCTCCGCATGTTCGAAGGCCGGCACGACGTGGCGAAGAGCCCCGGAAGCGGCCGCCTCGAACTTGCGGAGAGCCTGGTGAAGCCCGATCATCCGCTGACTGCGCGCGTGTACGTGAACCGCGTGTGGCAATGGATCATGGGCACGGGCCTCGTCGCGACTCCGGACGACTTCGGCCGGTTGGGCGAACGCCCCTCGCATCCCGAACTGCTCGATCACCTCGCCGGCGAGTTCATCCGCGACGGTTGGTCCACGAAGCGGCTCATCCGGCGACTCGTGCTCACCGAAACGTTCCGCCAATCGGGAATGGTCTCGGGCGATGGCCGCACCCGCGATCCGAACAATCGCCTGCGGCATCACTACCCCACGCGACGACTCGAAGCGGAAGCCCTGCGGGACAGCCTGCTCGCCGTGTCGGGCAAACTCGACCCGAAGTTGTACGGTCGGCCGATCTTCCCGCCGCGAGTGGCCGAGGATCCGTCCAAGCGGTTGTTCGCGGGCCCGCTCGATGGCCACGGACGTCGATCGATCTACCTGCAAATGTCGATCATGGAGCCGCCGAAGTTTCTCGTCGGCTTCAACCTGCCGGATCTGCGACTGCCCACGGGCAAACGCGACACCACGAATGTGCCCGCGCAGGCGCTGATGCTTCTGAACGACCCGTTCGTGCAGGCCATGGCCGAAGCGTGGAGCCGATCGCTGGTGAAGGCCAGGCACGCGAGCGCCGAGGAACGAGTCGAGGCGATGTTCGTGGCCGCGTTCGGCCGATCCGCGACCGCGGCGGAGCGAACTCGCTGGTCCGCCGCGGCCCGCGAATGGGCCACGGCGGACGTGCTGACCGATGCCACGGCGTGGGCCCGCGTCGGCCACGCGATGTTCAACGCGAAAGAGTTCCTCCACTACCGCTGATCGGAGGCGAGGCGTGTTCGCATCATCCACGGATCGTCGCGGGTTTCTGCGAAGTTCGTCGCTCGGCTTTGGCTGGCTGGCGTTCCAGGGGCTGTTCTCGTCCGCCGCCGCGGCCGCCCCACATCACAAAGCCAAAGCCAAGAGCATCATCTTCTGCTTCATGGACGGCGGGCCGAGCCATGTCGACACGTTCGACTACAAGCCGATGCTGAAGGCGAAAGAAGGGATGAAGATCGGCGACGGAGCCGTGTCGAAGCGTTCGCAATCGGCGCCGAACCGAGTGTGGTTCGGCAGCCCGTGGGAGTTCAAGAAGCGCGGCCAGAGCGGCCTCTGGGTGAGCGAACTCTTCCCGCACCTCGCGAAACAGGCGGACGAACTCTGCGTGGTTCGCTCGATGGTCGGCGAGCTTCCGCTGCACGGGCAATCGAACCTGCTCCTTCACACGGGCCGCATTCTGGGTCAGGCCCCGAGCTTCGGCTCGTGGGTGTCGTACGGGCTCGGCAGCGAGAATCGCAACCTGCTGGGCTACGTCGTGCTGAACAACGACTGGGTGCCGAACGGCGGGCTCGAGAACTTCGGCAGTTCGTTTCTCCCCGCGAGCCACCAGGCCACGATGATGCGGGCCAAGGGCGTTCCCGTGGACAACATCGCCCCGCGGGACGCGGCCGACGTGCAGAAGAAGAAACTCGCGCTGCTCGCGGAACAGGACAGCGGCTTCGCCAGGCTCGCCTCCGACCCGCAGGCCATCGAAGGCGCCATCGCGAACTACGAGACGGCCTTCCGAATGCAGACGGAAGTGCCCGCGATCGCGGACGTGAGCCGCGAAACGGCCGAGACTCGCGCGCTGTACGGCCTCGATTCCAAGGACGAACATCAACGGTACTACGCCACGCAGGCGCTGCGGGCACGAAGGATGGTCGAGGCCGGCGTCCGCTTCATCGAGATCACCTGCCCGAGCTTCGACGGGAACAACTCGCCGTGGGATCAGCACGGCGAGATCAAGAAGAACCACGAGAAGAACGCCCGCGTGACGGAGCAGTCGGTCGCGGCGCTGATCGTGGATCTGAAGCGACGCGGGCTTCTGGACAGCACCATCGTGCTGTGGGCGGGCGAGATGGGCCGCACGCCGCACACGCCGGCCATCGGGCCGAACTGTGGCCGCGATCACCATGTGAACGGCTTCACGCTCTGCCTCGCGGGCGGCGGGTTCAAAGGCGGTACCGCCTTCGGCGAGACGGACGAATTCGGCAATGCGGCCGTCGTTCACCCGCTCACCGTCCACGACATTCACGCCACGATCCTGCACCAACTCGGCCTCGATCACACGAAACTGACGTACCGCCACGGCGGACGCGACTACCGACTCACGGACGTGCACGGCGAGGTCGTGCGGTCCATCCTCGCCTGATGGAGTTCGCCATGGTTCGCCTCGCCGCCTCGCTCGTACTTCTCGTCGCGTGCTCGGCCTTCGCCGCGGAGCCGGACGACCTCTTTCGCGCGACTGCGCTCACGGAGAAGAAGAGCTTCACCGCAGGGATCGAGGGCCCGGCTTGCGACGCCCACGGCAACCTGTACGTCGTGAATCTGCTCAAGAACGGCGACATCGCGAAGATAGCGCCGGGCGGCAAACCCGAGGTGTACGTCGAACTTCCCGGCAAGAGCGTGGGCAACGGCATCGTCTTCGACAAGAAAGGCTTCATGTACGTGGCCGACTACACGGGCCACAACATCCTGAAGATCGACCCGAAGACGAAAGCCATCACCGTGTTCGCCCACGAGCCGAAGATGAGCCAGCCGAACGACGTCGCCATCGCGCCGGACGGCACGCTCTACGCCAGCGATCCGAACTGGGACAAGAGCACGGGCCAACTCTGGCGCATCGGCACGGACGGCAAAGTGACGAACCTCGCGACCGGGATGGGCACGGCCAATGGCATCGAAGTGAGCCCGGACGGCAAGACGCTGTACGTGAACGAGTCCGTTCAACGGAACGTCTGGAAGTTCGAGATCAAACCGGACGGCACGCTCGGCGAGAAGACGTTGCTGAAGAAGTTCGAGGATCACGGCTTCGACGGCATGCGCTGCGACGTGGACGGCAACCTGTACATCACGCGGTATGGGAAGGGGACCGTGGTGAAGCTCTCCCCGAAGGGCGAAGTGTTGAAAGAGATCGACGTGCTCGGCAAGCAGCCGAGCAACATCTGCTTCGGCGGGCCGGACGGCCGCACGGCGTTCGTCACCGAAGTCGAACATTGCCGCATGGTTCAGTTCCGCACGGACAAACCGGGACTCGCGTTCGCCCAACTCCATGAGAAGAAGTGACGCCATGCCGCAACCGTTCACCGGCCTCGGGGTATTGGCCAAAGTTGGACACCGGACGCGACCAGTCCGGCAGGCTGACACCCCAAGCCGGCCTAATACAGGGTGCTTGGGAGAATGTGGGACGAGTTCGCGATTTTTTCCCGCCCCGACGGTAGAACACCGCATACTCATCTCATACGTCAGCGACTAACGATGCGTCGCAAACCCGACATCCCAGGAAGCGATCCGCGTTCTCTCCCGAGGTCAGCATGTCGCACCGTCTCCGAGTGGCCGCATCGATTTTCTTTGCATGCTCGCTTTCCGCGAACGCTCAAAGAACACCTCAAAGAACCGCGACGAAGGCCAAAATTCCCGTGGGCGGGAACGTCACGGATATAGCGTTGGCACCCGATGGCAAAACGGTGGCCGTCGCGGTGTTTAAAGGCGCGGTCTCCACTTACGACATGGCGACTGGCAAAGCTGTACGCGAATACGCAAAACTGGGGGATCGTACCGCTGTCGCATTCTCTCCCGATGGTAAGCTTCTCGCTGCGGGGGGCAACCTTGGCCTCAAAGTCTGGGATACCGAAACCGGTAAAGTGAAATACGATTTCCCCACCAAGAAGATTCCTGAAACCGACCAACTCTTCTTCACTCCCAATGGCAAAACCCTGATCGCCGTCGTGCCACATCCGACTACCGTCCGTGAGAAAAGCTCGATCACCATTTGGGATCTGGCGACGAAGAAACTGAACGTGATTTTGCCGAAAGGGACGGACCGGGAATTTGAAGGGGTCGTTCTCTCACCCGATGGACAGACGCTCTATTACGGGGAGATTAGCCACGGGGGCAATACCCCAGGCGGGGTTGCATTTCCTTCTCAGGGAACACTGAAAGCCCGGGACATGAAAACCGGCAAAGAAAAAACCATTCTCTCGTCGTTCATCTGTAACGGCTCGGGGTCCTCCTTTTCATCGGGCTACATTCGCCCAATCATTACCCCGGACGGCAAAACGATCCTATACGACATGAAACACATCGTGGATCTGGCAACTGCGTCGTCCAAAGTGAACTTCAATTACACCGGGTTCGGTTTGGCATTGACACCCGATGGAACTACGCTCGCCGTGAACAAAGGAGGGGGCAGAGTAATGATATTCGACGCGGCGACAGGCAAGCAATTGTTGCTTCTGGCGCCGTACGTCAGCCGCGACTGCAGCTCGACCATACCGCCGGCATTCACCCCCGATTTGCGGAGCATCGTCGTCATGTCGGGCGACAACAATCTGTGGATCTGGGACATCGCCGACATTATGAAGGATCGCGGGGCGAAGTGATGTCGAATACAGTTTTGAACGGCAGCGACCATTCACTGCTCGCTGCGTTACTGAACATGAGGTCGAAAATCGTCCGAATCAAACGGCACATTAACCCGAGACCGGTGAACGGTTGCGCCATGCCGAGCCGATTCCTTCCACTCCTCGCGTGGGCGTTGCTGCCGGGCGCCGTGGCCGCACAGGCTCCCACGCACCGGCTCGTCGTCGCGGATCATCAGACGATCCAAGCCGGGATCGGCTACGACCTGCGCTCGCGGGATTTCGTGGTGCAACGGTGGATCGCGTACATCGCGGAGCCGCCCGAGTTGCCCTCGCAGGGCAAGGTGAAGGTGACGTGCGAGCCGGCGGGGAAGGTGGTTGCGGAGAAGAGCCCGCTCGCCCGCAAGGTTCGCGTCTTCGACGTGCCGGTGGCGAAGCCGGCGTCCGGAGCGCGGCTCGTGCTGAAGCAGGACGTGCAGGCCGTATTGCGGTCGCGGAAGCTGGAGCCGCTCGAGGCCGACGAGAAGCCGCCGGCCGTGCCCGCGCTCACGGCCGCGGAACGAAAGTGGTACACGGCCGTGACCCGACGGTACGACTTCGACAAAGTCGAGTTCAAGAATTGGCTCGACTTCAAGAAACTGAATCGGAAGAAGGGCGAATCGGCGATCGATTTCGCCTCGCGGCTGCTGGCCGTGATTCGCGAGGACTACGCCTACCGGTTCGACCCGGCCGAGGAGAAGCGGGCGTCCGTCACATGCGAACGCGGCGCGACCGACTGCGGCGGCATGTCCATTCTGTTCGCCTCGGCGATGCGGGCTCACGACATTCCGGCGCGAACGCTCGTGGGCCGGTTCGCCAAGCCGCGACGCGAGGGGGCCGTGGCGGGTGAACTCGATTACGACCAGCCGCACGCGCGAGTCGAGTTCCACGTTCCCGGCATCGGTTGGATCCCGGTCGATCCCACGTACGCGAATCGGGGTCGGGACAAACCCGTGTCGTTCTACGTGGGCCACGACCCGGGCGACCTGCTCGTGCAGCACGTCGACTTCGACCTGCGGCTTCCGGTCCTGGACAAGGAGCAGAGCACGGATCTGCTGCAAATCGAACCGCTGTTCTTCGCGATGGGCCGCGGAAAACTCGACGTCTTCCTCGGCCCCAGCCGCTGGGAGTTGAAGACCACCTCGATCGCGAAGTGATTCACTTCGTGCCGATGCAGTACAGATGCTTCCAGGTGCGAATGTAGAGTTTGCCGTCCGCGATGGCGGGCGATGCGTAGGTCACTTCCTTGAGGTCGTTCGTGGCGAGGATCTTGAACTCCTTGCCGGCCTGCACCACGAGGCCGACGCCTTCGCGGCCCACGATGTAGATCTTGCCGTCCGCGGCGACCATGTGCCCGCGATAGATCTGCTTCGCGCCGAGGGGCTTCTCGTAGAGCTTGGCGCCGGTCTTGGCGTCGATCGCGAACAGCGGACCGTCCTTCAGCAGATAAACGATGTCGTCCACCATGATGGGCGAGACGACGTCCGGCGTGAAGTTCAGCCGCCACGCCTCGCCCTTGCTCTCGGGAAGGATCGGGCCTTTGGCTTCGCCGGGCTTCACGGCGACAGTCGGGCCGTTCTTGCAGGAGGGGACCACGATCAGGTCTTTCGTCACCAGCGGAGACGAAACGAATCGCCACGCTCCGTTTTTGGTCGGGTTCAACTCTTCGACGCGCCAGACTTCGGCACCGTCGTCCAATTTGTGGGCGGCGCAAGTGTCGTTGCCGTGGGTGATGAGCAGCGGGCCGCCTTCGCCTTCCCACACGAACGGCGAGGCGTACGTGTCCGGGCTCTCGGTGCCTTTGCGGCCCACGCCCTTGGCTTCGACTTTCCACAGTTCCTTGCCGCTGGCCGCGTCCAGCGCCACCACGACCTCGGCGTTGCGGTGCATGATCTGGAGGAAGAGCTTTCCTTTGTGGAGAACGGGGGTCCAGTGGCAGCCGAACTGGATCGCGTACTTCCCGTACTTCTGGAGGTCTTGCTCCCAAACGGGCTTGCCGGTGAAGTCGTAGCAGCCGAGCGTGCCGTTGCTCACGTAGGCCCAGACGTGTTTGCCGTCCGTGCTGCAGGAGGCGGACGCGTCGTCGCCCTCGGCCCCGCGGTAGCCGGCTTTTCCGGTGCCGAGTTTTCGCTTCCACTTCTCCTTGCCGTCCGTGCCGACGCACATCAGGACGACGCCGTCACCGTCCATCGAGGTGAGGAAGATGTCGTTGCCCCAGATGCAGGGCGTGCAGGCCCCGCGGCCCGGCATCTCGAGCTTCCAGACCACGCTTTTCTCGGGGCCCCATTCCACGGGCAGATTTTTCTCTGCGGAGTGGCCGTCGTTCTTGAGGCCTCGCCATTGCGGCCAGTTGTCCGCGGAGGCGGGGAGGGCCGCGGCGAGGGACGCGAGACCGGCGAGCAGCAGGCGGCGAATCATGGCGGGGAGCGCTCCGAAAGTGGCGTTCGGCGGGATGGAGTGAAGGTATCCGATGCCGCCGTGAGGATCAACTCTCCGTGACGCCATTTGGCCCGAGTCGAAGTCGGAGGTCCGCGAGTCGCTCCGCTTCGAATCGATTGTGGGTGACGTGCAGGATCGAGACTTCCCGCGTGTCACGGAGTCGCTGCAACACGCCGATCAGATCGTCACGCGTGTCGTCGTCCAGGGCGGCGAGAGGTTCATCCAAGAGCAGCACGGGCGGGCGGAACGCGAGGGCTCGCCCGAGGGCGACTCGTTGCTTCTCGCCGCCGCTCAAGTCCGTGGGGCGGCGATCGAGCAGGTGCGAGATCTCGAGGAGGCCCGCGAGTTCGGCCACGCGGCGAGCGGATTCCTCGCCTCGAATCGCGAGCGCGAAGCCGATGTTCTCGCGAACGCTCATCGTCTCGAAGAGCGCGCCGTCCTGCGGAACATAGCCCACGTTTCGTGTCGCCGGAGGAAGTGAGGTCACGTCCCGGCCGGCGAGCCGGATCGTTCCGCCGGCCACGGGTCGAAGTCCCGCGATGGCTTCGAGCGTGGTCGTCTTCCCGCTCCCGGACTTCCCCATGAGCACGGCGTACTGGCCTGCGGGCACGGCAAACGTGAGCCGCTCCAACGCGAACGTGCCCTGCCGAACGGTGAGGTTCTCGACTTCGATCACCGTGTTGTTCTATTTCGGTTGGCTTTCCGGAGCCCATACAACAACTTCTATTCTTGCACCTGGAGCGTCCCGTCCATGTCCGCCGATCCCTGGTTTCAATCGCTGTTCGCCGACCGCATCGGAGGCGCGAACTACGGCAAAGGCACCGAGATCTACAAGTTCGAGAAGATCAAGCGGGCCAAGCGGAAGGCGCTCGCCGACCATCCGGACCGCAAACTCCTGGACTTCGGCATCGGCGAAAACGACGACATGGCGGACGAATCCGTCCGCGCCGCCCTCGCGGCCGAAGCCAACAAGGTGGACAACCGCGGCTACGCGGACAACGGCATCGCCAACTACAAGGACGCCGCCGCCGAGTTCATGCAGCGCCAGTTCGGCGTGACCCTCGACCCGGTGACGGAGGTGTGCCACTGCATCGGATCGAAGCCGGCGTACGCCATGCTCCCCGCCTGCTTCATCAACCCCGGCGACGTCACGCTCATGACCGTGCCCGGTTACCCGGTCGCGGGAACGTGGACGAAGTACCTCGGCGGAGAAGTCGTGCGGCTGCCCTTGCTCGAGAAGAACGGCTTCTTTCCCGATCTGGACGGCCTCTCGGACGATCACAAGAAGCGGGCCAAACTGCTGGTCGTCAACTATCCGAACTCGCCCACCGGGGCCGTGGCCACGAAGGACTTCTACAAACGCGTCATCGAGTTCTCCCACAAGCATCAGGTGGTCATCGTTCAGGACGCGGCCCACATTCTGCTCAGCTACAAGGGCGATCCGCTGAGCTTCCTGCAGATCGACGGAGCGAAGGAGGTCGGCGTCGAAGTGCATTCGATGTCGAAGGGCTTCAACATGATCGGCTGGCGGCTCGGGTTCGTCTGCGGGAACGCGAAGATCGTGCAAGCCTATGCGGACGTGAAGGACAACTCGGACAGCGGTCAGTTCATGGCGATCCAACACGCCGCGGCCGCCGCCCTCCGCAATCCGGCGATCCCGGTCGCGGTGAGGACGAAGTACCAGCGTCGGCTGGAAAAGCTGGTCGCGGCGCTCAAGCCCGTCGGCTTCCAGTGCGCAATGCCCGGCGGCACGTACTTCCTCTACACCAAGGCCCCGACCGGCGCCGCGGGCCGCACCTTCGCCAACGCCGAGGAGGCCAGCCAGTACCTGATCCACGATCAGAGCGTCTGCTGCGTGCCGTGGGACGACGCCGGCACCTACCTCCGCTTCAGCGTGACCTACATCGCGAAGACCGAAGCGGAAGAGGACGCTCTCATGGCCGAGACCACGGCCCGCCTCAAGGGGATGGGGCTGACCTTCGCGTGAGCCCCGACTCACGGTATCTCGTAGTACTCGATGATGGTCGTGCCGTAACCGTAGGTCGTGGTCGAGCTCGAGCCCGAACTTCCGCCGGAGGTCGGTTCGGGCGCACCAAGATATCGCATCCTCGTCCACGCGTCCGTGCTCGTCCGCAGTTCCTTGTCGTCGACCACGGCTCCGGTCTTCACGCTGTAGAACTGTCCGGTCAATAGTTGTCCCGGTTGCGCGACGAAGAACCGCTCGCCGCTCGGGGAGAGCGTCACGTCCCCGGGTTCGAATCCCAGTTCGAACTTCTGGATTTCGCGACCCGCCACGAGATCCCAGATTCGGACCTGATGGCGGACATCGAGCGTGATCAGCAGTTTGGAGCCTGTCGCGATCTGCAGCTTGGCGATGCTGGCGGAATGTCCTTCCAGGCGCGTCAATTTCGCCCCTGTCTCCATGTTCCAGACGCCGATCGAGCCGTCCGGATGGGCAGTGAGGAGCTTCGTCTGATCGTCGGTGATCGCCATCTGCTGCACGGCGCGTTCGCCGTCGCCGAGGCGCCCCACCTGTCGGCCCGTCGCAAGGTCCCAGGAACGAATCGAACGGTCGTCGCCGGCGGAGATGAGCCATTTCAGGTCTTTCGTCACGACCATCGACACGACGCGGCCGGTGTGCCCTTCGAAGGTGAGGGCCGGGGACTTGTCCTTCGGCCCGTTCCACAAGTACAGCGTGTGGCGAATCGTGCCGACCGTCACGAAGCGTCTGTCTTTCTCGATCCACACGAGCCGTTGAATTTCGCCCGGAGGCGCGACGCACCTTCGGAGCAGCCATCCGTTGTTCCGCAGGTTCCAGATGCAGATCTCGCCGTTCGGATGCCCGGTGACGGCGAAGTCGCCGTCGGCGGCGATGTCGATGGATTGAACGCGTCCACCGGCGTTCGCGAGGAATGAGCATCGTGCGGCGCCGGTGGCCGGCTCCCACACTCGCACGAGTCCGTCCGCATCCACGGAAGCCGCACACGATCCGTTCTCGGCCATCGCCACATGGGTGATCTTGTCGTCGTGGGCCTTCAGCACGTGAATCGCGGCGGCCTTCGACACCTCCCAGATGCGGGCCGACTTGTCCTCGCTCCCGGAGATGGCGTACTTCCCCGCCGCATCCGCCGCGACCGCGGTGAGCGGAGCGGTGTGCCCCTCGTACTTGCGGATCGCGAGGCCGCCGTTCGTCGGGGCGAGTCGCATTCGGTTGTCGTTCCCGGCGAGAAGCATCTGTGGCCTGTCGCCGACGAGCGCGACGTCGTGGGCGAACTCAGTCTTCTTCTGCACGATGCGATTCATCACGGTGAACTTGGCGAGTTCCACGTTGAGCAGATCGATGCCGGCTTTCGGATTCGCGGTGGTGTGCCGAACCACGACGGACTTCGCGGTCGGGGCCAGGGAGAAGTCCATCGCCCAGCCGCGGATGCCGCCGCCGCGAATGGGGCGTCCCGTCGCCAGGTCCCAGACGACGAGCGTCTCGCGTTCCGCCGAGGCACAGGAGATGACCTGATCGCCCTCCGGGTTGAAGCCGACGTCCTTCACGGGGCCGGGGAGCGGGCTCGAGCGAAAGAGTTCGTGGCCGGTCGCCACGTCCCAGATGCGAAGTGTCTTGTCGTCGCCGCCCGAGGCGATGAATCGCCCGTTGGGGCTGAATTGAACCGAGTTCACCTTTCCGGTGTGGGCGGTGATGACGCGATCGGGCGGAGCCTTGGTCGGCCGTGGCTTCTTCTCTTCAGGCTGAGCGAACGCCAACAGTCCCGTGCCGAGAATCGCCGCGAGGGAGAGGCGGGCGAGTTTCATGATTCATCTCGCTCGGAGTGGTCTTGCCAGTATCGCCGTCTTGCGGATGCGGGTCAATCGTTTGGAGAGTGACCCGCGACCTACATTCGGAGTTCGACTTGGCCCTCGCGTGGCTTGCCGAGGAAGTTCACCTGCCAGTATCGGCCGGTGAGAGCGTCCAGAGCGGTGAGCCAGCCGCCGCCGTGGGCGAAGGTGTCGATACACACGGCGCCAGGCACGACCTTGACCTCGCCGCTCTTCTGCGAGGTGTGCCCGCAGATCACCGGTTTCTTCGAACAGTGCCGCATCTCGTCCCCGAGAAACTCCCAGTGCAGGATGTCCGTCGGCTGCTCGCTCATGGGCAGGGCCCGATGAACGCCCGCGTGAACGAAGATGTGTTCGTCCGTTTCGTGATAATCGACGAGCCCGTCCTTCAGCAGATCCCAGTGTTCCTGCGGCACGTCCGCGATCGTTCCGCTGCGGCCGGGCGCGGAACCGTACGATCCGAGAGCCTGCAAGCCGCCGACGCCGAGCCACATCCGCATGTCGCTCGCGCCGTCGCGGGCCATGCTCATCATCACCTCGTGATTCCCGCGAAGACAGACGAGGTTCATGCCGCCGCGTTTCAACTCGAGAATGCGGTTCAGGACGCCGCGAGAATCGGGGCCGCGGTCCACGTAATCCCCGAGCAGGATCACCTGATCCTCGGACGTCGGATTCACGAGGTTCAGCAGGTCGTTGAAGTGCAGCAGGCAGCCGTGAATGTCGCCGATCGCGAGACGTCGCATGTGCGGAAACTCCGGGGAACCGCCTCACTATAACAGCTTCATGCCCGTGATTCTCTGGGACATCGACGGCACGCTGATCCGCTCCGGCGGAGCGGGGAAGGACGCGATGGAGGGCGCCCTCCGCGACGCGTTCCGCCTCGGCGAGATCAAGGACGAAGTGCCGTACAGCGGCCGCACGGACTGCGCGATCGCCCGCGACCTGCTCCGCGTGCATGGCCTCGATCCGAGCCTCGCGAACCAACATGCGTTGCAGGAAGCGTACCTCGGCAAGCTGCCGGAGAGTTTGAAGACGCGAGGCGGAATCGTGCTGCCGGGCGTGAACGACATTCTCGCCGTGTTGAAGCTCCGCGAGGACGTGACGCTCGGGTTGCTCACGGGGAACATCCGCCGCGGCGCCCGCGTGAAGCTCGCCCACTTCGGCCTCTGGGATCACTTCACCTGCGGCGGCTTCGGCGACGAACACTTCGATCGCGACGATGTCGCCCGCATGGCCTATCGCGACGTCTGCGCCTCGCGGGGGCACGAGATCGACCCCACGGACATTTGGGTGATCGGGGACACTCCGCTGGACGTGCAATGTGCCCGCGCCATCGGCGCCCGTGCCGTCACCGTCGCCACCGGTTGGCATCCGGTCGAGGAACTGACCGCCTGCCGACCCGACCAGTGCTTCGAAGACCTCTCCGACGTGAGTCGCGTTCTCGCCGTGTGGAACTGATGGAAGCGGAGCAGCCGAGCCTCGAACAGTACACCGAACTGGCCGAGATGGCCGGCGGGTTCATTCACGACATCAAGAACCACCTCGGCACGCTTTCGCTGAACCTGCAACTGCTCGCGGAGGACTTCGAAACTCCCGAATCGCAGCGGGAACGACGAGCGCTCGACCGCATCACCCGCCTCGGCGAGGAGTGCGCCAAGCTCGTCGAGTTGTCGAGCGACTTCCTCCGCTTCGCCCGCGCTCAGGAATTGAAACGCGAGCCGGTTTCCCTCGAACGCGTCGTCGATCGCGTCATCGATTTCGTCGCTCCGACCGCCAAGCAGAGCGGGATCGAGATCACATGGTTTCCGGCCCCGAGCCTGCCGGCCGTGAGCCTCGATCGCGAACTGTTCGAACAGGCGCTGCTGAACCTGCTGCTGAACGCGGAGCAGGCCATGCCCGACGGCGGCTCCATCTCTCTGATCGGCCGCGCGGAGGCGGATCGAGTCTGCCTCGACGTGATCGACACCGGTTGCGGGATGAGCCCCGAGCAACTCGAGAAGGTGTTTCGCCCGTTCCATACGACCAAGAAGAACGGCACGGGGCTCGGCCTGCCCACGGCCCGAAAGGTGATCCTCGCTCACGGAGGCACGATCGAAATCCAAAGCGAACCGAACCGCGGCACGAAAGTGACGATCCGCTTGCCGGCGGTTCCGATCCCGACTTGATCCCCGAACTCTCAAAAAGCGTGGCGACGCCTGGGAGAGCGGCGCCACGAGGTTCCCATCACTTCAACGAACTCAGATACTCGACCAGGTCCAGAAACTCGGCGGGGGACATGGTCGCGGCCTGGCCCTCGGGCATGCTCGATTGCTTCAGCACGGCCCGCGATTCGACGTTGTCCAACGCCACGACCTTCTTGTCCTTGCCGTCGAAAATCGTGACGTCCTTCTTCGTCTCGGCGACGACGAGGCCGACGATCGTCATGCCGTCCAGCGTCACGATGCGGGTCGAGGCGTACTTCGCTTCGACGTCCGCGTTCGGGTCGATGATGGACTCGATGATCTTCACGCGGGTCTTGGATCGCGTCGCGACTTCCTTGAGGTTCGGGCCGTAGTCCGCTCCTTCGCCGTTGCCGACCTTGTGGCAGGCCGTGCAGTTGCGGACGAAGACGGCGCGGCCCTCGTTCACGCGGCCCTTCAGCTTCGCGAGTTCGCCCATGACCTTCTGCTTGGTCTCGGCCGATTGCGGGTCGGCGCTCAGCAGCAATCGGAGGTGCGGGGTGGCGGCTGCGCCGCTCGCGGACGAACTGAGCACGCCGGTCATCACGGCGTCCGCCGGGCCCTTGGGCAGCTTGCCCGCGAGGAACGGCTGGCGCCACGTCGATTCGTTCGCTCCGAGGGCGGCTTCGAGCGTGTACTTCGTCCAGTAGTCGAGGGGCCGGGCGGCGGCGGCGATCAGCGCTTCGATCGATTCCGTCGTGCCGTAGAAACTGAGGCCGCGAATCGACTCGGTGCGAACCCGCGGGTGTTCGTCCGTCGCGGCCTTCTTCAGATACTCGAACGCCTTGGGCAGGCGGTCGCGTTCCTCGGCGGCGACGTGAACCGCGGCCGCGCGAGCCTCATGAGCCTTCGCCGCCAGCACGCGTTCGAGCAACTTCGCGTCCACGGCATGGAAGCTCTGTTGGATCCAGAGGGCCTCGCAAAGCAGGCGTTCGTTCTCCTTCCCCTCGCCCAACCCGGATGCCCACTTCGCCACTATCGGCAGCACATCCTCGGCCTTGCGATCGTGAATCTCGCGGCGAGCGCGGTACCGCGTCCGCCACTCATATTCCTTCAACTGGTCCAGCAACTCGGGCACCGTCTTGCCGAACTGCGTGACCGGTTTCACCAGCGGTTTGTCCTTGCCCACCAGGCGGTACACTCGGCCGTGAACGTGGTCGCGATTCGGGTCGCGCTGCGAGTACTGCATGTGGCCGATGAGGGCGTTGGCCCAGTCGCCGAACCAGAGGGCGCCGTCCGGGCCGATCTGCGGATCGGCCGGGCGGAAGTGTTTGTCCGTGGAACGAATCAGGTCGTCCGGTTTGCCGTCCTTCATGATGCGTTCGCCTTTGAACCCCGCTCCGTCGTCTCGGAGCGTGAAGCGAGGCAGGCCGTTCATCGTGATGACGGAGGCGTATACGAACTGGCCCTGAACCTCCTCCGGAAGTTGCCGCGAGACGAGCCGTTCGCTGCCGATGTTCGGGCGTTCGCCCTTGCCGCTGAACAGGAAGTTCAAGCCCTTGCGGCCGGGATATTGCTTGCCGGAGAGCGGCACGTCCCACGCCTGGTTCGGCGTGGTGCCATCGCCGACGAAGCCCTGGCCCCATTCGTCGAAGTGGTAGCACCACATGTTGTACATGCCGGGGAGGGCGAACTGTTTCACCTTGAGCGTGCGTGGGTCGATCTGGTAGGTGCCGCCGGCCCCCTGGCTGCGGTGCGGGCCCCACGGCGTTTCGAGGGTCGTGCTCGTCGCGATCCCTTCGAGCAGGTGCAGGCGGCCGTCCGGGCTCCACTCCCACCCGCCGCGGTGGTGCGTGTCGTCCGTGGCCCAGCCGTCCAGCAGCGTCTGCACCACGTCCGCTTTGTCGTCGCCGTCCGTGTCCTTGAGCCAGAGGATCTTCGGCTGGCTCATCACGAGCACGCCGCCGTTCCAGAACTCGAACCCGGTGGGGCAGTGAAGTTTGTCGTAGAACGTGGTGCACTTGTCGGCTTTGCCGTCGCCGTTCGTGTCTTCGAGAATGAGCAGGCGGTCGTTCGGCGGCGGATCGCCCGGCTTCCACTGCGGGTAGTTCGGCATGCACGACACCCACAGCCGGCCCTTGTTGTCGAAGTTCATCTGCACGGGCTTGGCCAGTTCGGGGAACATCTTTTCGTCCGCGAACAGCTTGATCTCGAAGCCCGGCGGCACCGTGCAACTCTTGACGAATTCTTCCGGCGAGAGGTACCGCAGTTCGGCGGCCTCGGAGTACTTCTGCCCGGGTTGGCCGAAACGGGTCGGCGGTACGAACAGGTCGCCGGTCTTGGAATCGTCCGGCTTCTCGCCGACGGCTTTGCCTTGTGCGATGTCCCAGACGTGGCGATCTCGGACGGCCGCCATCGCCCGCAGCTTCGCGTACTCCTTCGGGAACGTCTCGGTGTCGTAGGTGCGGCGACCGCCGTACACGTACCACCCGTTCACCATGCGGTAGTCCTGCTGGTGAACGAGGGACTTGTCGACGACGGCGGTACGCAGCTTCACGAACATTGAAGTGGTGAAGTCGCGATGGCTCGGATTCGGACCGCCATTCAGTTCGTGATCGAGGAGCGTCCCGAACTCGGCGTCCCCGGCCTCGTTCAGATGGATGCCGTTGATCGTGAATTGCAGGCCCTTCTCGGACTCGAACGTCTTGTTGGTTGGCGTGAAGACGTCGACGAACGCGAGGTTCCGCTTCGCGGCCACGGCCTTCACCGCGTCCGCATAAAGCTTCAGGTTCTCGTTTTGGGCTTTGGCGTCCGGGAGGAGCGGGTCGCCGGAGGCCTCGACGGCGACTGGCGAGATCAGCACGAACCGCGGTTTGGATTTTGCTCCGTCCCGCGGGTAGCGAGCCGAGTAATCGTCAATGAACTTCTCGTAGTCCGCCTTGAACTTCTCGACGCCCTCCTTGCTAGCGAACGATTCGTTGAACCCGAAGAAGCAGAGAAACGTGTCCGCGTTGAACTTGGCGAGCGGGTCGTCGATCTTCGTGTAGTCGCCGGAACGCTGCTGGACGTTGACGGCTTCGGCAGGGCGGCCGAAGTTGCGGATCACGAGTTCCTTCGCCGGGAACCGCAGGTGCAGCAGCGTTTCGAAGTGGCCGAAGAGACTCATCCGCTCGGCCGTGCCGCTGCCGAGGATGGCGATGCGTTCGCCTTTGATGAACTCGAGCGGAAGCTTGCTGGGCGGTAGCTCCGGCTTGGCCGCCTTCGGCTCGCCCGGCTTCTGCGAGAGCGCGACGGGCGAGACGAACGGCAACGCGGCGAGAAGCGGAAGCAGACACGCGAGACGCGGCAGCGACATTGCGGAACTCCGGGGAGAGAGCCGAGGCAGGTTCCAGTTAAGTTAGCGAAATCACTTCTTCTTCTGTTCCATCAGCCAAGAGAAGAGGTCCCTCTCGGCGTAGGCGGGATCCCACGAGTTGTGCCCGACCTTGGGATACTCGGTGTACTTGGGCTTGCCGCCGGCGGCCTTGATCGCGTCGATCATCTCGCGGCTGCGTTCCACTTTCACCGCCGTGTCCGCGTCGCCGTGGAAAGTCCAGTTCGGGATGTCCTTGATCTTCGCGGCGTCCTTGGGGTTGCCGCCGCCGCAGATCGGGGCGATGGCCGCCCAGCGATCCGGGTACGCCGCCGCGGCGCTCCACGTGCCGTATCCGCCCATCGAGAGCCCCGTGAGGTACTGACGCTTCGCGTCCACCTTCAGTTCCTTCATCGTCGCGTCGAGGATGGCGATGGCCCGTTTGCCGTCGTCCGAGGTGGCTTGCCACGTCCGCTTCTCGGATTGCGGAATCACGACGATCGCGGGGAAGGTTTTCTCCTGCTTCTTGATCGCCGGCCCGATGCCGACTTCGACCGGCTTCTTCGTGCCGCCCTTCGTCTCGCCGGCGCCGTGCAGGAACAGGATGATCGGGAACTCCTTCGTGCCGTCGTACCCGTGCGGCACGAACAAGACGTACGGCGAAGTGGAGCCGTCGGAGTTCTTGAACGTCTTCTCGTGGAATCCGGGTTTCACGGTATCCTCGGCGAACGCGGAGTGGGAAAGCACGGCGACGACGAGCGCCGCGGAGAGGGCACGCATGGTGCGAACCTGGGTTGGGTGTGATCGCGATTCGAGCCCGACGCCCGAAGCCTCGGACAGTGTATGCGTCACTCGCCGCCGTACAACTCGCCGACGCGGGCGGCCTGCTGCCGGGCTGCCAGCCAGTCCGCGGTTTGGCGGATGTCCGCGAGAAGCGATTCCAACTCCGCACGTTCGGCCGCGATCGCCGCGGCGACGTCTCCGGGAATCGGCAGGTACACGCGATCCAACTCGGCGTTGAAGCGACTCCGTAGAGCCCGTTCGAACTCGCCGCGGATCGCCGGCCACCGCACCGGCAGCAACATCACGATCAACAGATGGAACACCACCATCACGGTGAGCGGCACGAGCGCGATCAGCGACATCTGGAAGATCCCCGGCACGTTCTGCTCGTACACGAAGGACCAAAGCAGGATCGCGGCCGTGGCCAGGAATGAAACCTCGGGAAGCGAATTGGCCAGAAGGGCGATCGATCCACGGACCCACTTCCGCCAGCCGGTCGGGTTCGCGGCCTCGCGTTCGACTTCACCCAGCGCGTCGATCACGATGCCGGTCACGCGATCGCGCCAGTCCAGGCGGCCGACCGCGGCCGTCGGTTCCTGAACGAGGTGCAACGGGAATCCGGTTCGATCCGCTTCGACGACCAATCGGTTCACGAGAGCGGTCGTGCGTTGATCGAGCACCCGTTCGCCGGCCGCGCGGGCACAGTCGTTCACGAACGATCCGAGGTTCCATTCCACCGGCGTTTCGAACTTCCCGCCGAGCAGCCGACCCGTGATCGGATGTTTGTCGCGGAGGCGGCTCCCCGCGTACTTCATCATCGTGGTGAATCGAAGGTACGCCGCCATGAAGCCGCGAAACTTCCTCTGCCCTTCCACGCTGAAGTGGTGTTCGACTTCGGTTCGGTACGGTTCGAGCGTGCCGACCATGACATCCGTCTGCACGGCGGCCTCCTCCGCGAGCGCTCTCTCCCATGCGGAGCGGACGTGCTGCACGAAGGCGGCAAGATCGGGCGGGCGGGTGGCCTCGGTCGCGCGATCGAGTTGGCCCAGCAGTTGGCCCACGCCGCGGGCCTTCACCGCTTCGATCTCCAGACGCGAGAGGCCGAGTTCGAGCCAGTTCTTCAACAGCGGAAATTGCTCGCCCGGCGGTGGAGTCGGAGTCGACGAATCGAGCCAGGCCTGAGCGTTCGTGCGGAAGAGCAGGGGATCGGTGAACCCCTCGGCCTTGAGGTCGCGAAGCAAGTCCTCATCCGGGCGCAGGCCGCTCTCGTTCGTGACGCAGCGATCCCACTTGTTCAGCACGAAGGCGAACGCCCGCCGCCGCCGCTGCTCCTTGAACAGTTCCCAGCCGAGCTTGTCGTGGTACTTCTCCTGCGAGCCGACGTAGAGCACGACATCGGCCACGGGCAGCAAGGCGAGCAGCTTCTCGCGGTTGGCGAGGTCGTTGGAATCGAGGTCCGGCGTGTCGACGATGACTTTCTGCTCGAGGCCGGGGCGTTCGTGATGGGCGAGCTTGCAGAGTCGCAACGCGGGATCGAGCCGCTCGGTGCGAACGGAGTGGTGATAGTAGACGACCGGATCGCGGGTCGTGGGGCGGGCGAAACTGGACTGAGCGATCGGGGCGCCGGCGAGGGCGTTCAGAAGGGTCGATTTTCCGACGCCGGTGCCGCCCATGAGCATGACGACGAGGAGCGGCTTATCCACGTCGAGCGCGTCCGCCTGGCGGGCGAGGTCGTTGGCGAGCCCTTCGATCTCGGCCCGCTGGAGCATGGAGAGCGGGCAACGGCGACGGGAGTCCAGCCATGCCCGCAACCGACGCTCCAGCCCGCGAAGGAGCGGGGCCAACGTGCGCAGCAGCGGTTCCGGCTCGGCGTCCATTCAGAACATGGTACGAGTCGGCGACTCGCTTACGGATCGCACGCGGCGAAGGGAGGCGAGCCACGAGTAGCCCAAGTACAGCGCCGGGTAAGCGAGCGAGACCCAAGCTTCCCGGCGCGAGCGTCCCGTGTCCCATGGTTGAAGCAGGTCCGCGAGGAGAAGCGCCGTCCATGGCAGGCTGAGGGCGAGCATCCAGCGATTCACGCGTCCCGGTTGCGTGGGGTACGGGTAGCGACTCGGGACGAACGTGAGGATCGCGAAGAGGACGATCAGCGCCGCCGCGAGCGATCCGTCGAACGGGAGCGAGACGAGGTAGAACGCCAGCACGTTCCAGTACGATGGGAAGCCGACGAACGCGCCGTCCGGCGTCTTCACGTCCGCCTGGCAGAAGCCGTAGCCGCTCGCGAACAGAGCCACAAGCAGCGTCCACCGCAAATCGGCGGGCAGGACTCCGGCGCGTTCGACGAGCAGCAGCGGCAGGCACGTGTACATCAGAAAGTCGACGAGATCGTCGAGCCTGCGGCCGTCGAACTCCGGGATCGTTTCCTTGATGCGAACGAGGCGGGCAAGCGTGCCGTCGGTCGCGTCGATCCACACGGCCAGGAGCATGAGCAGAAAGCACTGGCGATACGTTTCCGGCGTGCGGTTCGGTTCCAGCAGCAGCGTCGTGACCCACGCCGCCACAAGCAGCCCGCTTCCCGTATACCCGTGAACGCACCATCCGAGGAATCGCCGTGTCGAGGGGCTCACGAGTGTTCCCCCGGATCGCGGCTCGGTTTCAAAATGGCGTACACGACGAGGCCGACGGCGAGCAAGGCCGCCGTGTCGAGCGGTGCGCCCCACTTCAGGTACCACTCCGAGCCATAGAGTCGTTCGCGCGGCCAGCCCACGTTGACGATCAACACGGTTCCCCAGATCACGGCGAGGCCCGCCAGCGGAACCGTCCATCGGCCAAGGAATGAAGTTCGGGTTCGGCGGAGGAACATCGGCCCCGTGGTCAGGAGGTACGCGAGGTTCGCCCACACGATGCTGACGCAGACGAGGGCCGACATCGCGGCGCTGAACTGCATGTTCACGAGGAGCAGGCCACATCCGAGGATGCCGATCAGAATCGCGGCGGCTCGCGGGGATCGTTGTTCCGGATGAACGCGGCCGAGCGTGCGCCAGCCGGGCACGGCGCGGTCCCGCGCCATGGCGAAGAGCACGCGGGCCGCGTTCGCCTGCACCGCGAGCGTGCACACGAAGATCGCCGCGACGGACGCGAGCACGAACACCGTTCCGAGCCCTTCGCCCAACACGGACTTGATCAGGAACGGCAGGCCGCCGGCGTCGCTGCTCAATCGTGGGTCCGTGGGATCCGGCGCAGCGAGCACGGCCGCGAGCAGCAGAAGCATGCCGAGGAACGCGGCGGCGGCCAACGCCTGAAGGATGGCCCACGGCGCCCTTCGACGCGGGTCCAGCGTTTCCTCCGCGAGCGTGCCCGCCGTGTCGAACCCGTACATCACGTACGCCGCCATCACGGCCGCGGCGAGGAACGGGCCGGCAAGTCCGAAACCGTCCGACTCGCCCCCCACGGGCAGGGAGAAGGTGAGGCCGGGGCCGCGTGCCGCGTGGACCCCCAGGAGCACGATCAGAACCACGGACGCGATCAGTTCGAGGACCACGCCGGCGTTCATGATCGCCGCCATCCACCTCGTGGGGGCGGCATTCAACAGCGTGCTGATCGCGATGAGGATCGTGCCGAGGATCGCCGCGTTGCGGGCCGGTTCGTCCACCATCTGGAAGCCTGGCCACACCGCGGGCAGCACCACCTGCCACGCCAAGGCCACCGCCGCGAGCGTGACCACCAGCGAGGCGAGATATACCCAGCCGGTGAGCCAGCCGAGAAACGCCGAACCCGATCGCCGGGACCACGCGTACACGCCGCCGCAGTACGGGTACTCCCGCGCGAGCCCGGCGAAGCACAGAGCGAGGCACAACTGCCCGGCGAAGACGATCGGCCACGTCCAGATGAACGCCGGCCCGGCCTCGCGGTAGCCGAGGTGGAAGTTCTGGACGATGCCGGTGAGGATCGAGAGGTAGGAGAAGCCGGCGGCGAAGGCGGCGAAGGCTCCCAGCCCGCGGCGAAACTCCGGGCGATACCCGGCTCGTGAAACGTCGCGGTCGTCGTCCGTCGCGGGCGATTCGGGCACGGCTCGGCTCGGTGCAGGATCGAAACGCATCCCCTGTCTTATCAAATGCTCGGATTGTGGAATAACGGCGTGGTCGCGGGATCGGAATCGTCGTGAAGCGCTTCGCCGCGATCCTTGGAGTTCTGCTGGCCGCCGCACCCGCCCTCGCGGACATGGGCCCGCCGCCGGGTTGGAAGCGCGCCAAGACCACAAACCGCATCACGACCGAACTCGACCTCCGAGGAACGACTCTGATTCTCGTGGTGCATTCGCTCCCGTTTGGCCCCGAGTATCAGGGTTCGGTCGAATTCGTGAAGCTGCCGCTGGAGAAGGCCGGGCACTACCGGCAAACGGCGGAACTCCTTGTGCTCCCGACCGCGGTCGCGGACGAGTATGGCTCCGCGAAGGCGATTCAGGAAGCGGCCAAGAACCGCACCGAGATTCAACGTTTCCCCCTCACCTACGATGAAGACGTGCCCGCTTGGTACGGCACGGACTTCACGATCAATCGTCGCCTCGAACGCGACGACGCCGGGCGGTACTCGCTGGTGCGAACGTCGTGGCGGCCCGCGAACCAATGCTGCGTCGTGGCGCTCCTCGTTCCCCTCGCATTCGCCATCCTCGGCATCCGCCTGATCCGCTCTCGGATCCGCCGTCGCCGCGAGCCTTGACTCGCGGGGGCCAGCTGGTACAACTCGTTTGTCGCTCTCCATTTCGGGACACGCGCCCGAGCCGAACTCCGACCACGCTGCCCGGCGCGAACTCGGGAGACTTCGGACCATGGAACCGTCCATCTTCCTTGATTTCAGCCTGCCGAACGCGGCGTCGTGGTTCTATTTCTCGGCCTTTCTCGCCGTCGCGATCTTCTTTCAAGTCGCCCGACCCTTCTCGATCCGCAACTTGGATCTGCTCGCGTTGTACCTCCTCGTGCCGGGGTTCCTGTTGCTTCAGGAAGCACGATCGCTCCAGGAGGCGGGGCAAGCGGACCGTGCCCGCGGCCAGGTGATCTTCGGCTACTCGTGGCTTCTCGCCGGCTCTCTGTACTGGTTCGTGCGCGCGATCTTCGACCTGACGCTCGTCCGAAGACCGGTCACCGATCCCAATTTGAACATCAGCGGAATGAGTTGGCTCGGCATCGCCCTGTTCGTCTGCCTCACCGCAGTCGCATACCGCGATTCCAGCGAGACCGCAGTTCGCGTCCAGGTCGGCAGCAAGTCCAAGGCCATCGAGCACATTCAGGACGGCGCCACCGCCGTCGTGGAGAAAACGCAAGCGGAAGTGGGGAAGGGCGCTTCTCGAACGGATGTGCGGTTCTGGGTCGAACGATCGCTCGCCCTCGGGTGCCATCTCGCGGTCGCGATCGGTCTTCTGATGATCGGTTGGCGGCAGTTCGGCGAGTTGGCCGCGGGTGTCGCCTTGAGCACGCTGTACCTGCTGATGCCGTATACGGCGTACCACGTGGGGCAGTTCCACCTCGTGTGGCCGGCCGCATTCGTCACTTGGGCGGTGTTCTGCTATCGGCGGCCGATTCTGAGCGGGTGGCTGCTCGGCCTCGCGGCCGGCAGCACATTCGTGACGCTGCTGCTGTTCCCGCTGTGGCTCGGCTTCTACATGCGGCGCGGGGCCGTGCGGTTCGCCGCGTCCTTCGGCGTGGCCCTTCTGTTCAGCGTGGGCATTCTCGCGCTGGTGCTCTGGTCGGATGGTTGGCTCGCGTCCGGGCTCACCGCCGCGAACGTAACCGAATGGCTGCCCTGGAAGCGACCGCAGGCCGAGAGCCTCTGGACCGGCGTGCATGGTGCCTATCGCCTGCCGATCTTCGTGTTGTTCGTCGGCTTCCTCGGCGTCATTACCGTCTGGCCGTCCCCGAAGAACCTCTCGCACCTCGTGGCGCTTTCCGCGGCGGTGCTGCTCGGCGTGCAGTTCTGGCACGCGGACCGGGGCGGCGTTTACGTCCTGTGGTACCTGCCGCTGTTGCTCTTGATGGTGTTCCGGCCAAACCTCACGGGGCACGAACCGCCGCCGATCGAGCCGGGCGGCGTGTTCCAGTGGGCGGGTGCGGTGTGGGAACGCGTTCGCGGGAAGAGGGGTGTGCCCGCGAACAACGAGTTGGCGGTCTGATCACACCTTCGCGACGGGATCGACCGCGGGCGCCGGTTGCAGCCGCGCCTTCCGCTTCGCCAGATAGCCCTTCACCGCCTTGATCGCGATCGGCAGCACGGACACGCCGATCACGAACACGATCACGATGTCGATGTTCTTCGCCACTTCGATCTTGCGGCCGAACAGCTTCGAGAGAACCGGGTCGAGAATCGACGTGAGGTAGTAGCCGAGCAGGATCATGCTCGTGATCCACGTGATCGCTCCGCACACGGAGAACGCGAGGAAGCGGCGGTACGGCATCTTCCCGGCCCCGGCCACGACCGGCGCGAACGTCCGGATGATCGGCACGAACTTCGCCAGCACGATCGTTTTGCCGCCGTGCTTCGTGTAGAAGTCCTGAGCGGCGAGGAGGTAATCCTTGCGGAAGAAGAACGACTTCTCCTTGCGGAAGAGCCGCGGCCCCGCGACCTTGCCGATCAGGTAGCCGGAGGAATCGCCGAGGATGGCCGCGAGGCAGAGCGTCGGGATGAGAATGTGGATTGGCCAATCGACCAGCGAGGCGACGACCCCGGCCGTGACCAGCAGCGAATCGCCGGGCAGGAAGAAACCGAACAACAGACCCGTTTCGGTGAAGACGATCAGGTTCAGCACGATGAACGACGCGAGGATCGCCTCGGTGTTCGAAAGCGCGTTCTTCCACGCCTCGGGATTCGTGAGGTTGGAGACGACTTGGAACAGGAGATCGCCGATTTGCGAGAGCAGGTCCATGACGGTACCGATGAGGGCGGGAACGACGTGCGGAAGAGTAATGCGGACGGGCGAAGCGGGAAAGGCCAAATCGAGCGAAGGGAGGATCGGCGCCGGCGTTCGCGATCGGAACGCCGGCCATGCGCGGCATCAGACCTTGCTGGCTTCCTTGTACATCACGACCTTGCGAACAGTCGGATCGTACTTCTTCAGTTGGAGCCGCTCTTTGGTGTTGTTGCGGTTCTTCTGCGTGAAATAGCAGTGATCGCTCGCCTCGCTCTTCAGCTTCACGATGGAGCGGGCTTCCTTCGACTTGGCCATGACGACACCTGAAATCGGGAACGAGTTTCCGTCTGAATAACCTACGGAGCCCGGCCCCCGCGTCAAGCGAGTCAGTGGCTGCCGTGCCGGAAGGGGGTAGCGACGGTGCCGCTCTCACCGGGTGCGAGCGTGTAGCCCACGGGGAAGGACTTGGTGAACTCCTCCTGATGCGAAACGAGGATGATCCGCTTCAGTGCCGGCGAGTGATTCCGAAGGTTGTCCAACTCCTCGCGCATGGCGGCGAGGCCGTCCTTGTCCAGGCTGCCGAAGCCTTCGTCGATGATGACGCTTTCGAGGGGCTTGGCCGCGGCGGGGCCGGCCGCGAACTTGCCGATGGCGACGGCCAACGCCACCGCCACGCGGAACTTCTGGCTGCCGGACAGGAAGCGAACGGGAATCGGGTCCGGATCGCCGGCGCGGCGAACGAGCAACACCAGCGCTTCGTCTTTCCCGTCGGACGGGCCCTGGAGTTCGATTTCCAGATCACCGTCGGAGAGGCTTCGCAGCGTGTCCTGGGCGTGATGCACGATCTCACGCTCGGCGTCGCGAACGAGTTCCCGCAGGAGGCCCTCCTTGCCGAGCCATTGATTCAACTTCTGATGCCGGGTGTGGAGCGTCTCGGCGGCGGCCACGGCCGCGACCAGTTCCCGCAATTCGGCGATGGCCCTTTCCAGCGAGTCGACCTCGGACCTGGCGGCATCCCGGTTCGCGTTCGCCTTCGCGGCACGGTGGCCGGCCTCGGTCTCCGCTTCCATCGCTTCCGCGAGCGAGGTGTGGGGCAGGGTGGCGAGTTCATCCTGAATCGCGGAGCGGCGGGCCTTCCACCGCCCCTGATTCTCGGAATCGCTTCGCAATGCCGCGAATCGAGCCGCGATGCCGCTCGCGGCGAGAGTCGCGTGCGACTGGTTGAGTGCGTCCAGATCGAAGTCGCCATGCCACTTCGCGTCCAGTTGGCCGAGCAGCGTGTCGCGGGCGCTGCAGTCCGCGGCGAGTTTCGTCCCGCGGTTGCGGATCCTGTCGGCGAGCGTGTTGCGTTCCGATTCGAGGGTCTTGAGCCGGTCGTCGATTTGCTTCGCCTCCGCCATCGCGGATCGGGCCTTCGTTGCGTCGCGGTTCGCGGCCGCACGGTGTTCCGCCTCCTGTGCTCGTTTCGCCTCCAGGGCCGACTTCAATTTTGTGGGGTCCGATTCGATTTGAACCTTGTCGAGAAGCCCTTTTTGAAGCTGGAAACTGGACTGGGCCTCATCCCGCCTTCGGACCTGCTCGCCCAGCGAATCCGCGGTCTCTCTTGACCTGAGTTTTTCGCTTCGGGTCGTGGCGAGGGCCAAGTCCGCATCGGCGAACTGCTTCGCGGCGGCGGCCGCTTCCAATTCCAACTTCCGGCGTTCATCCGCCGCGTGTTTCTCCGTCACGGCTTGTCCGCATCGGGAGCAGGTGGCGCCGACCGATTGAAACTCCTGCTGCCGCGACTTCACCTGCTTCTGGCGGGAGTCGGCGTCCGCTCGCACGGTCGTGGCGGCGAGCATCGCTTCATCCGCGGCGCGAGACGCCTCCTTCGCCGCAAGCCATTGTTCGTCCAGATTCGGGGGAAACTCTTGAAGCTGCAGTCGCAACGCGGCGACATTCTCCGCGGTGGAGAGGCAGGCCGTTTCGCGTTGAATCTCCTCGGCGAGCTTCGCGGCGGCGTGTTCGTGGTCCTCGCTTGCGCTTTGAAGCGAGGCGGCCTGCTCGCGTGCGGTCGCGAGGGCCGCGGCGGCCGTGCCACACTCGTCGGAGCGCTTCGCGAGGGATGCGGAGTCGGAGGCCTGCGCTATCTCCGCGGCCGCGATGCGAACTCGCGCCTCGTTCAGGGCGTGGAGAGCGGGAAGCGTCCGCGTCAGTTCCTCGAGATTCGCGTGTTCGTCTTCGATCCGTTTGCGTTCCCGATCGCGGGCGTCGGCTTCGGTCAGCTTCTCGTCCAGATCGCGTCGTTCGGCTTCAAGCTTCTCGAACTGTCGTGCCCGTTCGACGGCCGTCGCCGCGGCCAGCGCTCCGGCCTGCGCCGCGTCGCGTTCCTGTTCCGCCGCCGCGAACGCGGCCTTCGCCGCCTCGACCTCTTCGGACGTCACCTCGCGGGTGTTCGACCGCCGCTGCTGAAGGGACTTCAGCGTCGCGTGGTGCCCCTTCATCGCCTCCGCGATTCGGTTCGAGAGACGCTCGAAACGATCCACGTCGATAATCTTCTTGAGCATCTCGAGGCGTTCGGTCCCCTTTGCGAGGATGATCGCGTCCGACTCGCCCTGCCGGAGCAGCACGGACTTGGTGAACGCCACGTAATCGAGGCCGAGCGTGTTCTCCACCCAGTCGTTCACCTCGTCGGCGCCGTTGATGCCGGCCACCGGGAACCAACCGTCCGCCTCTTTGCGTTCGACCCGTTGCGTGGGGCTCTTTCCGCGGGAACGGGTGATGCGATAGTCGACGCCGCCGAACTCGAACTCGAAGCTCGCTCGCAGGGCCGAGGCTCCGTGGCGGATCAGGCTCTTGGCGTCCGTCTTGCCGCCTCGGTGTTCCGCGAAAAGGCAGTACGTGATGGCGTCGAACACGGCCGATTTGCCGACGCCGTTTGGCCCCGTGAGGATCCAGAGGGCTTCGTCTTCGGTGAAGTCGAGCGTTTGCTCGTCGTCGCCGAACGAGAGGAAATTCCGGAGCGTGACGCGTTTGGGAATCATGCGGCGCCGTCCTTCAGGAAGCTCTCGGCGAGCTTCTTCAGTTCGTCCATGTCCGGGTCGGTTTGTTGCTCGAGGTAGGTGCGAACGGTCTCTTCGAGGGAGGCACGGGCGTGAACGCGGGGGCCGCTTGGTTCCGCCTCCGTGGGCTCGGCGGGGATCCATCGCGCGTCCTGAAGCCGCGGGAAGATCTTTCGGAGTCGGCGAGTGGCTTCGTCCCGACTGATGGTGGAGGAGTGCGGCGCGATCTCCACTTGCACGATCGCCGTCTCGCGATCCGGAAATTTGGCTTCGAGCGCGGGCAACTCTTCATCCAGGTTCGCGATGGCGATTCGATGGAAGGGCGTGGCCGGGATCGCCAGGAAGGTCGGCTCCCCGAGCAAGCCCGCGGGGCCGATGTCCAGCAGGATCGCCCCGTGTTCGTGATCCTCGGTGATGTCCAGCCGATCGAGGCTGCCCGGATAGCGGATGTGGGCCGCGCCGCCGACCAATTGCGGCTGGCGGATGTGCCCGAGCGCGATGTACGCCCACTGAGTGTGAAGGTCCGCGAAGTCCATGAGCACGTCGTCGGCCGCGGTCATCTTGTACAGCCCCTTGTTGATGTCCGCTCCCTTCACGTGGAGGTGCGCGAGCATCACCGTGGGCAGGGCCATGTTGAAGTCCGGCTTCTTCGGCAAATCCGCAAGCCATTCCGAGACGCGTGCGTGGAGCGCCTGGTGCAGTTGCTCCTTGGCGAGGATCTCGACGTCGGCGAGGTCGTAACGGCTGGGGAAGGGATAGGGCACGAAGACGAACTGCACCTCCACCCCCTGCGGGTCCGCGAGCGTGGCCACGATGCGCCCGTTGCTCAGGTACATGCGGCCGCCGGCGATGCGGCCGCGGTCGTCCCGCGCGAACGGGGCCGCGAGGGACATCCCGGTGCGGATCATGTTGATCTTGGCGTCGCGATCGTGGTTCCCGGTGACGGCGAGGATGGAGCCGCCGCGCTTCAGGAAGCTGTGGAAGGTCGCGAGGATGTGCCGGAAGGCGGCCTCCATCTGATCGAGGCCCGCCCGGTCGTCGAAGAGATCGCCCGCGATCAGCAGCACGTCCGCGGCGTGTTCCTCGCACAGGTTCGCGATGGCCTCGACTCGCGATTCGAGATCGCGAGAGCGGTCGATGCGGCCGAGCCGGTTGCAGAGGTGCCAATCCGCGGTGTGAAGGATGCGCACGATTATTGCCCGCAGTCGAGTTCGAGTGAGGGGGGAATTCTGCCCATGGGGAAGCCGCCGATTCCAGCTACGTTGCCGAGATTCGCGCGAGCACGTGTCGAGCTCGCGAATTCAGCCATGGTTCGCAGGCATGTTCAGGCCAGACCTTCCAATTCGTTTGACTTCAGATTCCACCGTTCTAGGTTTCAGCGAGTTCGGGACGCAACTATAATGACGAATGGGCCGCTCCCCTTTGGCGGCGACAGGAGACGCCGCCATGCCTCAGCCGGGGACGCTCGCCGCCGCTCTCGCGTACCTGCCGCACTGGCAGCAGGACGCGACCGACGCCGCGGGACTCGAGGGCGTGCTGGCGGGTTGGGTGCGGGCCTGCGGTTGGAAAGCGGCTGGGTTCGCGGCTCCGACGGACGGACTCGCCAAGAGCGCTCCCCACCCCGTGGCCATCGATCACGCCGAACTGAGTGAAACCTTCCAGCGATTGCGAGCGGGCGAGCCGACGGTCGTCGTCTCGGCGGCGGGCGGCACCTCGCGGGTCTATGCCCCGGTGATGTGCCCCGGCCGACCGCTCGCGGCATTGTGGGCGGAACGCCAGCCGAACTTCTCGTGGTCCGAAGCGGATCACGCGTACCTCGCGACCACGGCCAAACTGCTCGAACGGTCCCCGCTCCTGAGCGCAACGATTGGTTCGACGCTCGACCCGGATCGCATCGGAATTCGCCTTGCGGATGCTGGCGTCGTCGCGGGGCGAATGGCGCACGACTTCGACAACATCCTCACGGGCATCCTCGGCTTCGCGGATCTGGCGCTGCCGATGGTGGCTCCTGGCACACAAGCCGCCTCGTACCTCGCGGAGATCGCGAAGGTCGGACAACGGGGCATTGGATTCACGCAGCAGTTGCACGCGTTCAATCGCTCCGGAGATCCGAAGCCGACTCCGGGATCCGTGGCGGCGACGCTGAGCCGGGAAGAGACGCGGCTCAAGCCGCTGATCCCGCCCACGTTGAAGGTCGAGAAAGACCTGCCGTTGAACATGCCGGCCGTGGCGATGGACGCCGGGCCGCTGCAAATCGCGTTGGGTCACCTGTTCGAGAATGCCGTGGAAGCCAGCGGCAAAATCGGGTACGTGAAGGTGTCGGCCAAGATCGCGGAGTTGAACGAAACGGATGCACGCGCCTTTCTGGGGAAGGTGTCCCCCGGGTCGTATCTGATCGTGAGCTTCGCGGACTCGGGCCCCGGCATCAAGCCTGAGGTGCGGAAGCGGCTCTTCGCGGAGCCGTTCTTCACCACGAAGATGCGCCACCGGGGTCTCGGCCTCGCGACGGCATACCGAATTGCGGCCGCCCATCGCGGCGGCCTGCAGATCGAAGCGATCCCCGCGCCCGGAACGGGAACCATCGTGAAGGTGGCCCTGCCCCAGGCCGTGTCTCGCCCCTCGATCTCGACCCCCACGCCGCCTCCGGCGAGCGCCGGCCTCCGCGAGGAGTCCGTGAATCCCGAAACCACCACCGTGCGAGGTTGACCTCTCATGCCGTTCGAACTCCAGGATCGGTTGCTCCAAACGCCGCGCCCGGTCCGCACCGCGACTCACGCTCCCATGCGCGATCTGCAATCCTCCGGCGACATCAAGATCCTGATCATCGACGACGACACGTCCACGTGCGCCGTGATTCAGGCCGCTCTCTCCAACCGCGACTTCCAGACGGACGTGGTCTTGGACCCGCTGCTCGTGGAATCCGCGTTGCGGGCCGGAGAGTATCACCTGATCATTCTCGATTACGTGCTTCCCGGCCTCGAGGCGGAGCAAGTGTTCGCGTGGATCAAGGAATCCCAGCCGGACGCGAAGGTGGTCGTCGTCACGGGGTATCCCTCCGTGGACAACGTGCTGAGTTGCCTCCGGGCCCGCGCTCACGACTACCTCACGAAGCCGTTCCAGGTGGACCAACTTCGCGAGATCGTGTTCCGCTGCCTGGAAGAGAAGGGCCTCCTCCGCATGACGGAAGAAGCCCTGCGGGAATCGCTCGGAGCCGCCATCCGCGAACGCCGCAAGGCCCTCGGCCTCACGCTCTCGAACATGAGCGACCGCACCGCCGTCTCGCTCGGGTACCTCAGCCAGATCGAACTCGGGAAAAACTCCGCGAGCATCGAGACGCTCTACCGCATCTGCCTGGCCCTCGGCATGAAGCTGAGCGACCTGTTCCAATCGGTTCAGCGTTGCTGATCGAGCGTGGCATCGTCACAAAACGCGACCGCCGGCCTCGAGGCCGGTGGTCGTTCGCTTCACTTGAAGTTCTTCACCCACTCGTCGAACGCCTTCTTGTGCTTCTCCACGGTCTTCTCCGGCCCGCGGAGCCAGAGGCTCGCCACCGCGCCGTCCTTCGTCTCGAAGATCACGTAGAGTTGCTTCCAGCCCGGCATCGGCGTCCCCTTCTCGGCCATCGGGAAGGGCTTCTTGATGAAGGTGCCGGTCACTTCCTGATAGACGGCGTCGTTGCCGCCGACCTTGAGCTTCTCCTGCTTGTCGCCGACCTTCTCCTTGCCTTCGGCGGGTTGGAACGCGGCCACCTGGCGCTTCAGGTTCGCCTCAATGCCGCCGCCCCCCGGCGAGAAGAAGATCGCGACCTCGGCGTCGTCCTTGTCCCCCTCCGCCTTCGGCAGGCGGAATTGGCCCTGACGCAGCTTGCTGGTCGGGGTCTCTTCTTTCCAGTCGCCGGGAGTCGTGGACTTCAGCCCGGCCCACTCCACGGCGGTGCCTTTGTCCGCGATCGCGGTCGTGCTCGTGGGCTTGGTTTCTTCGGGCGTGCAGGCCCCGGTGAGGGCCGTGAGGAGAGCGACCCCGAGGGCCGCGCTGAGGGAACGCATGCGGGTTCTCCGGTGAATGGTTCGCGTGTGCCGCGGACCATTCTACGGAAGAACGTCACTCGGTCGCGGCCTTGGGAATGGCGGGAACCGGATTGCCGGAGATGGGTGCGGCCGCGGGTTCTTCGTACCCGACTCGGATGATCGTGGGACCGGTCGTGGCATGGTCCGGAGTCGGAATCGGCGGCGGCTCGAGAAGATGATCGATGTCCGCGACATCGACGACGCGATCGAGCACGGCGGCGGGAAGCGGAGCGGGCGGCGCATCGGGAACGCTCGCGACCTCGGCTTCGACCGGTGCCGGAGCGGGCAGCGGAGCCGTTCGCGGGAACAGAGCATACCCGCCCGCCGCGACGACGAACAGCGATCCGGCCACGATCCACGGTTTCATGACGCTCCTCCGAGGCCCGCGAAGGATACCCGCTCCGCGAATCCCGGCAAGCCGAACTTCGAGACGAGACGAGGAGAGTTTGCGGGGTATGCGCGTGTGGAAGCGGCCGGTGAGGATTCGACGCGTCTCATGGGCTCACGTGCGGCCGAGACGGCCGCGCTCCCAGGTGAGCGGAAGCGGCGGCCTCGCTCGGACGTCGAACCTAGGAGAGCGGGTACAACGGGCGGCGGATGTGGCGGTACGTGAAGCGGGCGGGATTGATCGCGGTGAGGCCCGGCGTATCCACTTCGATGATCTCGCCCGCGATCGGAGCGTACGCCGCCTTGTACGCCACCGCGGCCTTCACCACGATCGCCTTCACTGCCTTCGGGTCGATGCCGAGGCTCGTGAGTTGACCAAGGCTGAATGGCGGTGTGCGGAGCGAGTTCAACACGAGCAGATTGTTTTCGCCGAGGTCGAGCACGGCCGTGTGGCCCTGATCGTTCTGCCGCTTGCCGCCGTGCCGGGCTTCCGTCTCCAGCCACTGGCCGTCGTGCAGCATGCGAATCGTGCCGCGAACCTTCACCGGTTCGCCGTGCAGCTTGTCCGTCGCTCCTCCGACGACGAGATCGATCACCCCGCCGACACCCGCGGCCTTCGACTGTTTCACCGCTTCGGGCGCGAACAGCGCCACGACGAAGCCCGTCGCTTTCTGTCGAAGCATTTCCGCAAGGAGCACCGTGCCGTCGCCCGCGGATCCGCCGCCGATGTTGTCCCCGAGATCGACCAGCACGACGGGCGCTTTCGGCGAGGCGATCGCCCGCGTCACCGCCTGCTCGGGCGTCGGCGATTCCACGTTCAACTGTTCGCGTACGGCCCACATCCGCTCGGCGATCGCGTTGGCGCTCCGTTCCGCGATCGCGCGATCGCCGTCCGCCACGGCCATGATGCTGACTCCCATCTCGGGCACGTCCGCATAGGCGAAGCCGGACATCACGCTGATCGAAAGCATGCCGGGTTTCTGCTCCTCTTCGCGGGCCAGTTTCATGAGGTCGGTCATGGGCGGCCGGTCCGTCGCCTGGCCGAGCAGGTTGATGAGCATCGGCGGCTTCGCGACGAACGAAACGGGGCGAATCTCGCCCTTGATCGTTCGCACGAGCAGTTCCGCGGCGAGCAACCCGCGTTCGCGTTGATCGATGTGCGGGTACGTCTGATAGCCCACGAGGATGTTCGCGGTTTCGGCCATCTGCGGGGTGACGTTCCCGTGCAAGTCCAGGGTGCAGGCGAGGGGCAGGGTGGGGCCCACGGCCGCTCGGATGCGGCGAAGGATTTCGGCGTCCGCGTCCGGGCGCTTCGCCGTGACCATGGCCCCGTGCAACGCCAACAACACGCCATCGGGCTTCGCCATACGGATGCCGGTGATCAGAGCGTCGACCATGTGTTCGAAGAAATCGTCGGTCACGGGGCCCGCCGGCGTGCCCCACGCCATGGCGATCGGCACGATGTCGTAATGAAATTTCGAGGCGCCGCCGATGAACCCGCCGACCTCGTGGTGCGCGTCGCGCCACACGGGCACGAGCGCCGGGCCGTACGTCAGGCTTCCCTCGCGAAATTTGTTCAGGTCCGTGCCGGTCGAGGCGAATGTGTTCGACTCGTGCATGAATCCGCCGATGGCGATCCGCATGAAGCTGCTCCGCAGGTGTGAGCTACAACGTGAACCGGCGGCGCGGTGGAAGTCAATGAGAAATTCGGAGCGGTCCCCTTTCGCGAAGATCACTTGCCGGGTAAAGTTTCCTTAACCTCTCGTTCACACCCCGCGAGTCGTCCCACCATGACCCGCTGCTTGCTGCTGCTGCTCCTTGCGTCGCCCGCGGCCGCCGCCGAACCCGCCCCCGCTCCGCGAGCCAAGCCGGCGGCGCCCGCCCCGTTCAAGATGCCGATCTCGGGCCTCGCTCCGGCGAAGCCGATGTTCGACGCCTGCACCTACCGCTACGGCGTGGGCACATCGAACCCCGAATGCCAGGCGTTCGTGAACCAAGGCCTCGGCATGTACTACTCGTACGTGTACATCGAAGCGACACGGGCCTTCGAGACCGCGACGCGGATCGACCCCGAGTGTGCCTATGCGTGGCTGATGCTTTCCCGGTCGCTTCAGACGTACGGCCGCGGCACGCAGCCGCCCAAGGTGGGCGGCCAGCACGCATTGCTCGGCCCCGCCTTCGCCACCCTCCCGGACAACATGACGAAATCGGGCGTGGACTACGCGTTGGAGATGGCCCGCAAGCTGATGCCAAAGGCGAGCCCCCGCGAACAACTGCACATTCAAGCTCGCCTGCAACAACTCGGGCAGTGGCCGAACACGCCGCCCGATCAGCGAAACAAGATGGCGGCCGCCAGCCTCGACGAGTTGCTCACGCTGTACGACGATGATCAGGAGGCGTGGTACTGGCGGGCTCAACTCGCGGAAGGCACCAACGGCCGCATCCCGTTTTACAAGGCCCTCCTGCGCGTGAATCCGATCCACCCCGGCGCGAACCACGAACTCGTCCACTTCTACGAGAACATTCGCCGCCCCGCTCTCGGATGGCCGTTCGCCGAAGGGTACATGGCGTCGTCGCCCGGGATCCCGCACGCTTTCCACATGCAGGCCCACCTCGCCACCCGCATCGGAAAATGGGAGAAGACCTCGGACTGGTCCTCGATGGCGGTCGAGTTTCAGAAGAAGTACCACGAGTACCAGGGGGTCACCCCCGGCGAAGACCACCAGTTCAACCACCACATGAACATCCTGACCATCAGTCTGGTTCATGATGGTCGCTTCGCCGAAGCGCGCCGCCTTCGCAAGGAGGCCGAGGAGAAGTACAAGTACACCTTCCGCAACGAGTGGTTCCGCATGGCGATCGGGGAAGGGGACTGGGCCGAAGCTCAGAAGATCATTGAGGCGGTTCGCAAGACGGACAAAGCGGGCGGAGCCTACCACGCCGCCATGCTCTACCTCGAAAAGGGCGAGTCCGAACGGGCCGGGGCCGAGATCGACGTGCTTCGCCAAGCCCAGCAGACGAAGAAGAACGACAAACTCGGCGAGCGTCGCATGTGGGAGGTGCAGGGGCGCCATCTGTGCCAGACCGGCAACGGCGAAGCGGGGCTCAAGATGCTCAAGAAGGCCGTGGACGGCACCAAGAACGACTACAACCACCACTCGTGGGGCAATGGCGCCGTGCTCATGGAACAATGGGGCATCGGGGCTCTCGAGTGCGGCAACGCCGAGGTCGCGGAGGAAGCCTTCCAGGAAGCGCTGGCTCACGATTCGGGCAGCGTTCGCGGCGCCCTCGGCCTCTGGGCCCTCTGCTACCGCCAAGGCCGCACCGAGGAGGCCGCTCGTTTCCTGCAACTGGCTCACCGCTGCTGGGCGAAGGCCGATCCGAAGGACCTCGAACGCCTGAAGCAGAGTTTCCTCACGAAATCCAGCAAGTTCCAAACCGCTGCCAACTCCAACTGACAAAGGGTGACGTGATGACGGCGACGCTGGAAGATCGAGTCTCCCTCGTCGAGCGAACGCTCTCCGAGTTGCAGCAACTCCTGGCTCATCCCGCGCGGCCGTCGGGTGGCATCATGTCCCTCGCCGGAACGATGGCCGACTTTCCGGAGTTCCAAGAGTTGACCGCTCACGGTTTGTACATTCGAAAAACCGGCCAGTTGCCGCCTCCGGACTGGAAGCCCGGTGATCCCATTCCGGAACCGGTCGAATGAGATACTTGCTCGACACGGATCACCTCAGCATCCTTCAACGCCCTGGAGGTCGAGAGTATCCGATACTCGTCGCCAAGATCAATTTGCACTCGATCGGCGACGTCTCCGCGTGCATCGTCAGTTTCCAGGAACAAGCATTGGGGGCACACAGTCTGCTCAGCCAAGCGAAGAATGCCGTGGAACTCGTTCGGAACTACCAGATGCTGACTCGGTTGCTCGAAAGTTACAGCGAACTGCCCGTGCTGCCATTCGACTCGAACTCGGGAGACATGCTTGGCAGACTGAAGCCAGGCAAAATTCGAATCGGTAAGATGGATTTGCGGATCGCAGCGATCGCGCTGGCGAACGACATCGTTCTCGCGACCCGGAATCACTCCGATTTCAGTCAAATACCGGGTCTTCGGCTCGTGGACTGGACCAAGTGAAATCACGGTATTCCTCATGAATCGTCTCGCTTCGTCGGCAATGGCTCTCTTGTTCATCCTCACCCTGCCGTCGTTCGGGGCGGAGCCCTGCGTCTCGGGTGTGCCCGTGGGCAAGCGGCCGGGGCCGTACAGCTTTCTCGTCGCCACCGGGCCGCAGCGCGGCCAACAGACCTGCTACATCTGCGAGCAACACGAGACGGGCAAGCCCGCCGCCGTCGTGTTCGCGAAGTCCCTCTCGGACCCGCTGGCGAAGCTGATGGCCAAGCTCGAAGCGGCCCGCCCCGCGAAGAACGAGGTGGGATACAAGACGTGGCTCACGCACACCACCGCCACCGCGGACCTCGACGGCCTCGCCAAGTGGGCTCAGCAGAAGGGGCTCAAGACCGTCCCCGTGGGCGCGTATGAAGACCCGGACGGCCCGCCCGCCTACAAGCTCGCCAAAGACGCGGACGTGACCGTGATGCTCTTCGTGAAAGAACGTGTGGTCGCGAACTTCGCCTTCCGGGCGGGTGAACTGAACGACGACGCCATTGCCGCGATCCTGAAGAGCGTGCCAAAACTGTTCGAAGCGAAGTGAGATGGTGCGCCTTCGAAGTCGACCACACTCCGAGCAAACTTCAGGAATTGAAGTCCGCCGCAATGAAGATGCCGGTTCCACCCGCTGAGCCACACGTGAACTGAGATGTCGCGAATCGTTCCGGTGATCGACGTGATGGGCGGCCGCGTGGTGCGGGCGGTGGGCGGCCGCCGCGAGCTTTACGAGCCAATCCGCAGTCGCCTCACTCCGTCCACCGAACCGCTCGCCGTGGCGGAGGCTTTGCTCGCCGCCGTCGGCGCCCGCGAACTCTATGTCGCGGACATCGATGCGATCCAAGGCCACCGCCCCCATCTGGACTGGCTTCAACCCCTGATTGAACGTGGAATCGCCGTGATGGTGGACGCGGGCGTGAAGACCGCCGCGGACGCGATTCCGGTCGCTGCGTCCGGTGCGAGCATCGTCGCGGGAACGGAGACGCTCCGGAACTTCGACGAACTCGCCCGCATGGTCCAATCGTGGGACGCGACGCGTGTCGTCCTGTCGATCGACTTGAAGAACGGGACCGTGATCGGCGCGGAGGGCGAGCCGCTCGAGGTGGTGGAGCGCGGCCGTGCCGCCGGCGTCTCTCGCTTGATCGTGTTGGAACTGGCTCGCGTGGGCACGGGCCTCGGCCCGGGCGGTGTGGATCTGATTCGCGAGTTGCGGGCCCGCTTTCCGGACGTGGAACTCCTGGCCGGCGGCGGCGTCCGCGGTCGACCCGATCTGGATGCCCTCACGTCCGCCGGAGCCTCCGCCGTCCTCGCCGCCAGCGCCATTCACGACTGCCGGCTCAGCGCGTGATCGCCCACTCAGTCGGACTTCTCACTTCGTGTCGGTTCCTGTCTCATACCGCAACCTTCTCCTAAATTTCGGCGATTTTTTTGGTCGCCGAGTTCGGACTGCGACTCCTCCCGCGAAACTCGCGTCCGACCCCACAAAATCCGCAGAATCCGCAAGGTCGTCGCAATTCGCACGTCCGGACGTGAAAGACCGGGAGTTCGCGGGCGAATGACCAGATGGGCTTGCCTTGAATTGCCGATTCGGCAATTAATGGTACTCTGAAGGTTTCGGGAGCCGCGGCCCTCGCTCCCTACTCGCTGGGTCCAGCCGTGACACATGAAACTTTGGTCACATCGTTACTCCCCATCTACGGAACCCTGCTGCAAGAGGAACGGACGTTCGAGGCCGAGTGCGAGAAGGAGCTTGCGAAGGAACGGGACCGGGACGGCTTCGTGGCCGATGAAGCGGGGCTGAAAACGCTCTACCGGATCTCGATGAAGCATGCCCGAGGCTTCGCGGCCCGGATGCGGCGGCTCATCGAGGAGCAGTCGGTCGATCGCCAGGAGTATCGAGCCACGTTGAACGGCCCGCTCGGGCGGAAGCTGCTAGTTTGAAATGACCGATCTCATGGGCGGTGACAACAGCCTCATCCTTCGCGTCCTGGTGCGACGCGATATTGATGAGCCGCGATGCCCGTTCCAGAAACCCCAGCACACTGCTGTCAACGATGCTGCCAGGTTCGTAATGCTCCACTTCCAGGTCGTCGATCTCCAGGGCGGCAGCAATCAGGTTTTTCGCGCGGCGGTCCCCCTGTGCTTTCGCAAGGGATTGCTCATGGAGTTCCCGCGCCTTGCGGCGAATGTCGATCCAGGTGTCCATGCCTAGCCCTCTCCCAGCCAGTATTGCTTGCGTTCCGCCGGCATCGAGCTGGAACGAACGAGGTCTTCATAACTGCGGGGAATCACGTTAGGCGAGCCTTCCGCTTTTGCATGGCCCAGCCGGGGTGAAGCGCAGGCGGCTTCCAGCGCGCGGTTGAACATGTCGCGGGTCATGATGAGGCAGCCCATGATCGCCTCGATCAGCCGTTCCCCGACCGGCGGCAACATTCGTCCCCCGATAAGGGCAGCAAGAATGCCACGCGATATATCGAGCTTTCGGGCAAGTGCCGGCACATCCGTCCCACGCAAGGTCATGAGGTGTTCAAACGTGGCGGCGGGCTCACCGGCGGCGTCCGGGGTCGCCGCCATTTGGGCCTTGTAAAGGGCATTCATCGCCCGGCTTTGGCTCCGCGACAGAAGGGTTTCGCTCGGCTCAGGCACCGGCATGCCTTCACGGGCCACCCAGTCCTTGATGATCGCGGCGTGCGACCGGATGTCATCCGCGTATTGCGGAAAGCGTTTGACCCACGCCACGATTTGCTCTGCCGTCGGGTTGTTGCATTCCTTATGCAGGGCAAACAGGACTTCATCCCTCTCCTTGTTCATGTTCGGATTGTTCATGTCAGTTCTCCCACGATGAGTTTTAGTTGTGCCGAAACCTCTTCGATCCACTCGCCCGCAGTTTTGGAGCTGACGCCCAATGCGTCTGCAATCGAAGCGGTCCGTTTGGAACGAAGCGGTATCCCTTCCATGTGCATGCGGAAGGCCAGCCGTTTGCGGTCATCGGTAATGCGGCTCAGCACCTGCTCGACATAGACCTTTTCGTCCCGCTCTCGCTGGTTGCCGGTGTCGTTGGCATGTTGTGCATCTGATACCGCTTCAATGTGTTCGACTAAGCATTCCCGCTTTCGCTGCTCTTTGTCCGCGCGGATGGCATCGGCCGCGCGAAACCGGATTCTGGGAACGAATGCCTCCCGCAGCCCCTTTCCGTCGGCGGATTCCGGCATCAGCATCGCTTCCACAAGCTGGCCATGCGCTTCGTCGATAATATCTTCACCCCGGTTGCGGTGATTGGTGCCAATGGTCCGGCGCAGGACGCGCACTATGGTTTCCGAAGCGTGGAGCACGAGTTCGTTGATGACCGACTTGTCGGCATTCGGGCCGAGGGTCTGGATCGCACCAATGACCGCTTCCATGCGGAACGAACGGAAGCGGCCATCGTCAATCGCCTTTCGCCAGCCTTCCAGGTCAGCCGGATGAGGAGGCGGCTCCTCGTCTTTGTGTACTCTCATAGGTCAATACCTCTTGTTGCTGCGCTCCGTCCATGAAGCGAAACGAGCGGAAAAAAAGCGGAAGTCCTGGACGCATTATTTCACGAAAATGGTCGTTTTGTCCAAACCAAGCTCGTGCCAATGTTCGGCTAAAGCTATCTCTGAACAGCACTTGCGGCGACGCACGCTATGGATGTATGCCTTCGAGCAGCTTGGGTATTGCCGATTTGCGGATTGCGTCGATTACTTTCTGCGAAGACTTCCACGGCTCACCCGGAATCCGTGTGATCAGATCGCCCCAGACTTGGCCAAACGCTGTGATGGCTGCATCGTCATCGAACGTCACGCCGGCAGGAAGCAAGGGGGCGATGTCTTCGATCAGGCTCTGGTTGAGTTTCTTGAGCATCCGCTCCTCGGCGTTCGCCCGGCTGATCGGATGGCCTTCCTGATCGAGATAGTGGTGGAAACATGCGAGCAGCTTGTCGCAGTCGAGTCCGAGTTGGAGCAGTCCTTCGTTCAGGTCGAACAGGTCGCGGTTCTTGTGCCGCTGGAGCATCGCCCGTAGTTTCGTGCCGAAAAGCTCCTCTGGCTCGAACGACACGATGTCCGCTTTTGCCTGATGCCAGTCGCTATTGACCTCGAACGGGTAAGATTTCAGGCCGTGAAGATTCTGGTGTTCACGCGTGTTGATCTCGATTTTGAGCTTGAGCGAGCCGCCGCCTGCCTCAGGAGTGAACTTGAAGACCAGATGCGTCGTGTGGGGTGCCTGATCGCGGATGCACTTCCCCAACCACGACAGACCGTCCCGAACGCCGTCAATGATGCCGCCGATGGGTTCCGGTTGCGTCTGAACCAGGTCAATGTCTTCCGAATACCGTAGAGGCTTTTTGAACAACAGTTTGTTGATGGCCGTGCCGCCGCGAAAGGCGATCTTGCCCAGCAACTTCGGATGGTTGAACAGGTCACACATGGCCCGGCAGATCATCAAATCCTGCTCTACCTGCCGGAGGTCCGGCCAGGGAGCGTGCGCCGTCCATTGCTGGATAAGAGCCAGTGGAATCACAGGTCAATCTCCACGGGCACGTTTATGACGAGTTTCCAATCCGCGTTCCGTTCTTCCGTCGCAGCCAGTTCGGGAACGAGGGGTTTGGCTGAAGGATCGAGGGCCTTGAAGGACTTGGCCTTTCCGACAAAGGGCCGGAGTGCGTTGGCTTGCTTGGAATGCCCGAACCGTTCCAAAAAGTAGCCAAGCCGCCGAACAGCCGAGTTCTCATAGACATCGGCTGCCTTAGCGAGAATGCGTGCGTCAGCTTTTTTCCCAAGGTCGTGGGCAGCTTGCGCGGCCCCGTTAATCCCACCAGCCCGATGAAAATAACGGCAGATGTCGAGGAGGGTCAGCTCCACACCGGCAACCTTGGCGAATCCGGCATCCGTTTTGAGTTGCGCCAGCCATTCGGGACGGTTTCCCTTCGCAAAGGCTTGTGGCGACTGGAACACGAACTCGACGCGCTGCCGACCAATCTCGATTGCCGGCAATTGTCTCGGAGTAATCATCTGAAAAACCATCGCGGCCTGATGGCTTGACCCATGAAACGCCGCCGCACGAAACAGGGAAATGCGGTAATCTACTTCCAGGAACTTCATCAACGGGTCTATCCATCGAGCGGGATCAGGAGCGCCGAGCGCCCGATCTTCTGGCCGCAGGATCAGGTAAAACCCCCGTCGCGGCGAAACGATGCTTCCCTTCCGCTTCAAACGGGCGACGGCCGCCTGAAACGCCTCAGGCGTCTGGCCAGTTGCAGCCAGCCCATCTGGTTTGGTGAAGCATCCCCGTCCCCTTGCAAGCTGCGATTCAACGATTTCCTGAAGGCTTTTCATTCCCCAATCGTAACAGAAAAACGACGAATAGCAACCGATTTCCAATATGACTGGGGGAGGCTGTTTTAACCCGGCTCATCGGACAGGCTGGCAGGCCAGCCGCCGAAGCACCTGTGTCACCCTGGCCCGGCTGACACCGAGATGGCAGGCAAGTGCAGCCCGGTTCTCGAATCTGCCGCTATCCAGAAGTGCCTGGTAGTGGCGGGCCAGTTTCATCCCGTCCGGACGCTCCTTTGGGACGGGCTTTGGTTCGGGGATGCGGTCACCGGAACCGTTCCAGGGATGAAGGGCGATGACGGCCCTTCGATGTAACCTGTTGATACGAAAGGTTCCCCGCTCAATAAAACATGAATCGAGTTGAGACAGCCTCGGGGAGTTTACGAACCGGGCCACGAGTCCGGACGCCAGACTGGTTAACGGGTTACGCCGCGAGGGAGACCTCGCGGCGTTTCGCGTTGTGTGCCAGGCATGTTGTGGTTGAGGAGGTGGAAGTCCTCCGCGGGCCGTGGTGAGCGGAACCGCAAGGCGAGGCAAGGGTGTCCGTCGCGAGGCGGAATCTGAAGGAAGCCGAAGCC
>Ga0169931_10000201_pt1 | contig 94434 bp, 83 predicted proteins | sample Kivu_15m_20L_FD_129675 | JGI IMG/M metagenome (GOLD analysis project Ga0169931, IMG submission 129675) | Freshwater microbial communities from Lake Kivu, Western Province, Rwanda to study Microbial Dark Matter (Phase II) - Kivu_15m_20L... | ecosystem: Environmental > Aquatic > Freshwater > Lake...
GCCGAGCTAGAATCCAAAATAGATGGATTATTCTTCAAATACAACATCAACTGCAACCCACAGGACAAACCAGAGCAGCCTTGAGGGACTTTATGGCTTTTCTACGGGAATATGGAGAATAGAAACATAATGAAGTGCTTTACAGCACATTTCACATCAACAAGTACCGTAGCGGGCTAGATGCCCGCACCACGTATTGCACAAAATTGAGGTACACCCGTAGCAGGACATATGCCCGCACTACGAAGATTTTTATGATTTATACTTGTAGTCAGTTTACCTACAATCTGCTGTAATATTTAAACATTACCATTTTCAGAGTTTTTGCTCCCAGTGTCTTTGCTTATAGAGTCAGCAATTAACTGATCATAAACTTCATTGGTTTTACTGGGGTCTATGAAGACAATTTTAGCATTATTACTCTCACCCAGTCTTTGGCTAGCCACGACATAATCCTGCGCCACAAGATATCTTAGGATTTCTTTGCTTTCAGGATGAGAGCGTAAGGCTTCGGAAATTATCTGCATTGAGGTTTGGGTTCCTTGCGCTCTCTTAATAGCGGCCTCACGTTCTCCTTCTGCTTCCGACACCAGCGCCCGTTTTTTGATTTCCGCAGCTCGCTCTTCTTCCATTGACTTTCGCACACTCTCAGGGGGTGTAATGCTTTGAATATCTAAGCGGATAATCTGCACTCCCCAATCTTCTGTTATTTGATTCAATTTATTTAAAATGGCTGCGTCCATTTCCATACGGGACGTATTAGTTTGTTCTAGGGTGTTTTGGGCGATGACTTCCCGGAGTGTAGTTGTGGCTAGTTGGGTCAGAGACCCTTGGAGATCGTCGATTTCGTAAAAACTTTTGACCATATCTGTGATGCGCCAAAACAGAATCGCATCAACTTCTAAGTAAATGTTATCTTTGGTGATTACATTTTGAGGTTTGATGTCTAAAAACTGCTCGCGTGTTGTATCCTCCATGACAATCTGATCCACCAGAGGTACAATAAAGTTAAGTCCTGGGGAAAGTTGGCGATGATACCGCCCCAACCTTTCTACTAGGGCTTGGTTACCCTGATTGACGAGTTTTGCAGATGCTAAAGCATATCCTATCAACGCTAAGACTATGGCGATAATTGGCTCCATATATTCTCCTGTTCAGCTTTTGTGCAAATTTAGCAACTTTATTAGTTTATACCCATATTTCAGTTTAATATTTTTCTTCTGTAATTTTATGTACATTAATGAAGTGGTTTGCTCAAAAATCACTATAGAATTTTTAGGTTTTATATAGGTTTTATATAGGTTTTATATAGGTTTTATATAGGTTTTATATAGGTTTTATATAGGTTTTATATAGGTTTTATATAGGCAAAATATTTTGGCAGAATGGAATTAATTGTCAATAGCTTATGCTGATAAGTAGCTAGTATATGGTTATTATATTAACATATAGCATTTCCTCAAGTCCTGATCGCTGCTTAATATCGCTGCTTAATACAGTCCCGCTAAGGATGTACGTCACTTAGGCAAAATTCCCTGTAACATATTTTTAGTAATTTAATTTACATAATATATTAAATATTTTCACAAATTACCCACCAACATAGGTTTGAAGTTGCAATTTATTTCCAACTAGCCCTTGGTTATTGCTAGTAAGTCTCGGCAACTTCAAACTCATGATTTTTTTCAACCTAAAAGAAACCAAATATAGCCCTGAACACCCCTAATAAACCGCCCAGAGGATTAAGGACCGCACCGACACTGTCTCCAGTTCGGGCTAAAGCAGAACGGTTAACAATGATCACATCATTGTTGCGGACTATGGGATTAGTTTCTTCGTTAATTTCCTGAGAGAAATCAACTTTGACTTGCCGCTTAGTGACAGAACCATTAGGGTTAAGGCGGACTAAATCCACAGTGGTTGTTTTCGCTCGAGCATTGTTAAACCCGCCTGCTGCCAACAATGCCTGATTTAATGAGCTATTAGGTTTAATTTGTACGGTTCCGGGGCTTTTGACCTCCCCTACCACACCAACTTGAATTGTAGCAGGAGACAAAGTAGTAGTAGCTAATTGAGTAGCTTCTGCTGTGTTGACTTCAGTAGCAATGGGGATGACAATTGTATCTCCGTCTTGCACAAAAACATCTTGATTGAGATCGCCAGTTTGCAATAATTCCCACAGGTCGATATCTATAGTTTGTTCTGAACCAGTTCTGGTGGGTCTGCGCAACTTCAGGTTACGAACGTCAGCTTGTGATGTAATTCCTCCAGCTAATTGCAATGCTCTCATCACAGTGGGTAAACCACCAGCACCTGGTTGTTCACCCCCACCACCAACTAGATATGAACCAGGACGGTTAACTTCACCAATAATCGCCACAGTGCGGGCTGTACCGGGGTTAGCGGCAAAGTTAGCAGAAAATAAATTACGTGCTTCTGCTAAGTTAAAATTAGTTGCAGTAGGTACAAAAATGGTGTCGCCATCTCGTAAGGTAATATCCTGATCTATCTGACCTGTCTGGACTAGTTCCTTTAGATTAAGATTAACAACTTGCTGGGAGGAGTTTCCTATTTTACGTCTTAATTGCACTTGAGTTACATCTGCGGCTAAGGTTACACCCTGAGCTATGGTCAGTGCAGCTAATACAGTAGGATATTGTACACCAGGATTATTACCTGCCCCTCCTCGTAGGCTCAGAGTATAAGCCCCAGGACTGGTCACTTCTCCAGCAACCAAAATATTGATGGGACGGGGTGACAATAGGTTAACTGAAATTAGGGGACGTTTGAGAAACCGAGAATACCTCTTGGCGATTTCATCAGCCGCCTGTTCCGTTGTCAGACCCAAAACGCTAACACTACCAATTAGGGGTAGGTTGATGGAGCCACCAGGAGGTATTTGGTATTCGCCAGTATATTCTGGTACTTCAAAAACATTAACACGAATGAGATCACCGCCCCCTAATGCGTAATTAGTGTTAATTTTTGTAGTCGCTGATAGTTGTTGTTCTGTTGGTAATATCGGTTGTTGACCTGGTGATTCTGGTTGGAGTGTGGGGAAAATTGGTAGTGGTGTTTGGGCTACGGGTTTTCCCTGTCCGAGAGTGGCTAAAGGACTACCAAAATTGACAGCAGTTAATAAAGCCGCACCTAAAAATGGTTGGGTGAAGAATTTCATCAAACCTGTTTTAAACATATTGACTTGAGACTCTGAAACTGTAATTGGCATAGTTGTCTAAATATTTTAATCTCGACTATACTTCATTCCTGAAGTTCCTAGATTTAATCCCCCCAACATTCTTATTTTCCTCATCCAGTTTAATTGTCCGGATATTTGTGATATTTATGCTTTCGTCCTTAAATTCTTACTAAAGTGGAGTTCATCATAGGTTCATAAATTTCCCTGTAATTTTAATTTATTGATTTGGTTCTAACTGCTGCATAAAAAAATCTTCTAGGGAATGACGAGATAAAGTCATAGAAATGATTTGCCCTTTCATTAAACGGAAACTGGCAAGAAAATCATAGTAATCTTCCTGAATTGTACCTTGCCAAGAACCATCAGGCTGAAAAACTAAATTAGGTATCCACTGTTTGAGAACCTCGGAGTCACCCCCCCGACCTTTAATATGATATGTTTGCTCATTCCCTAGGAGTTGATCTAAAGAACCGGAACAAATGACTTCACCTTCAGATAGGATAGCTACGCGATCGCAAATTTTTTCTACTTCACTCAGGACATGGCTATTAAAAAAGACGGTCTTACCTGCGGATTTCAAGGATAGGATAATTTCCCGCATTTGGTAGCGTCCCAAAGGATCCAAACCAGACATAGGTTCGTCTAGAAATATCAATTCAGGATCATTAATCAGTGCCTGTGCCATGCCCACACGCTGTAACATTCCTTTAGAATAGCGCCGCATGGGCTTGTTACGAGCATCGGCGAGGGATAAACCCACTAATTCCAGCAATTGAGGGATTCGTTGAAGTTGTACACTGTGAGGAATTTGGAATAATCCCGCGGCTAGCTCGAGAAATTCCCAACCTGTGAGATAGTCATATAAATAGGGGTTTTCTGGGAGGTAGCCAATTAATTGCTTGGTATGGCCATCGCCCAGGGGCTTACCTAATAATAAACCTCTTCCGGAAGTAGGGCGGATAATTCCCAATAAAAGTTTTAACAGGGTAGTTTTACCAGCCCCATTTGGTCCGAGTAAGCCAAAGGTTTCCCCTTGATACACCTTAAGGGAACAGCTTTTGAGAGACACTACCTTTTGATTCAGCCAAAAACCCGTGCGATAAACTTTTCGCAAATCAGCAGTTAGGACTACTGGTGGGCGGTCAATATTATCCTGTTGAGAATTAAGGATGTCTACACTAGACTTCATAGTCACAACTACCACTACCAACTCATTATACAAGTGTTTTTTGTGGTTTTCTCATACTACAGGATACCCTTAGAACTAGGAATTGTACCAGCACGACGAGAGTCAATTTCCAACGCCATTCGGGTGGCTCTAGCAAAAGCCTTAAATGTCGCCTCAATAATGTGATGGGAGTTAATACCACTCAGTTGTCGAATGTGTAATGTGATTTGGCTATGGTTAACCAATGCGACAAAGAACTCCCGCACCAGCTGAGTGTCATAAGTTCCCACTTTCTGAGTAGGAATTTCCAAACCATAGCTGAGATGAGGTCTACCGGAAAAGTCCAAAGCCACCTGTACTAAAGCTTCATCCAATGGAGCGAGAAAATGACCGAAACGAGCGATACCCTTTCTGTCAGCGAGGGCTTGATGGAAAGCTTGCCCCAAAGTTATGCCCACGTCTTCATTAGTGTGGTGGTCATCAATTTCCCAGTCTCCCTGGGCTTGAATGTTTAAGTCAATTAGCCCATGGGAAGAAATTTGATGCAGCATATGATCCAAAAAAGGAATCCCTGTTGCCGCCATGCAGATACCAGTACCATCTAAGTTGATAGTAACTTTGACATCAGTTTCGCCAGTGGTGCGATGCACAGAGGCAATCCGATCTGGGCGAGAAGAATTAGAATTAATTTGGCGATCGCTTGTTTGCATAAATGGAGAGGGGAAAATGGCGAGGTAATATCAATGATTAATTATTACATTCCCATAATTTCATATCCTGCATCTACATACAAAACTTGCCCCGTGATGCCACTAGCCAAATCGCTAGACAAGAAAGCAGCGGTATTGCCTACTTCTTGCTGAGTAACAGTGCGCCGCAGGGGAGCTACTGTTTCCACATGGTGAATCATATCTAAAATTCCCCCCACTGCGGAGGATGCCAATGTGCGTATTGGACCGGCAGAAATAGCATTTACGCGTATGTTTTCCGGTCCCAGTTCAGCCGCCAAATAGCGTACACTAGCTTCTAATCCAGCTTTAGCTACTCCCATGACATTATAGTTAGGAACTGCCCTGACACCGCCCAAATATGTCAGAGTGATGATGCTACCTCCTTCCGTCATCAGGGGTTTAGCTGCACCGCTTAACTGTACTAGAGAGTAGGTACTGATTTCCAAGGCGGTTTTGAAACCAGAACGTGAGGTGTCGCTGAAACTACCACTTAAATCATCTTTGTTAGCGAAGGCTAAACAGTGGATGAGGATGTCCAATTTCCCCCACTTATTCCCAACCTCCTCAAAGGTAGATTTTACCTGTGCGTCATCTTGGACATTGCAGGGAACAAATAAGCTGGGGTTCAGAGGTTCCACCAATTCCCCAACTTTTTTCTCCATCTTGCCCCGCTCGTCTGGCAGGTAAGTAATACCTAGGTTAGCTCCGGCTTTATGCAGTTGTTGAGCAATGCCCCAGGCAATGGAGCGGTTATTGGCAATGCCTGTAACCAGGGCATTTTTTCCAGTTAGGTCAAGCATAGAAATTGTGAATATGATCAATCATTAGGAGCATACTAGAATCTGAGACAAATTTATCTTGGTTCTGCAAATTATTTGTAAAAATGATCAGTAGGGAAAGGGTTTTGGGTAAAACATCTCCCAATCATTCTAAAGTTATTCTCAAGATATGGTGAATCTTTACGCAAAAAACCTGATCACCACAAATGTGCAAGTACTTATGACAATTACTAGCTAAAAACATCAAAAATTATGTATCATTATGAACAATAAAGTATGAAGTTATGACGTGGAGTATAGGAACGTACAGAAAGGTTGACGGTGTTTTATTGATTTTTCAGGTGTATTCTTAGGTAATCAGTTTTTGTTTTTCTGGCATTGGGTAGGGGAAGGGAGATGATCGTGACACAAGATAAAGCCCTAGCAAATGTATTTCGTCAGATGGCGACCGGAGCATTTCCTCCAGTCGTAGAAACATTTGAACGCAATAAAACAATATTTTTTCCCGGCGATCCTGCTGAACGAGTTTATTTTCTTTTGAAGGGTGCTGTGAAACTTTCCAGGGTATACGAAGCAGGAGAGGAAATAACGGTAGCACTGCTGCGGGAAAATAGTGTTTTTGGTGTGTTGTCATTATTGACGGGAAATAAGTCCGATAGATTCTACCATGCAGTGGCATTTACCCCCGTGGAATTATTGTCAGCCCCCATTGAACAGGTGGAGCAAGCGTTTAGGGAAAATCCAGAATTATCAATGTTAATGCTACAAGGCCTATCCTCCCGGATTTTACAGACGGAGATGATGATTGAAACCTTGGCTCACCGCGATATGGGTTCGAGATTGATCAGTTTTCTGTTAATTCTTTGTCGTGATTTCGGTGTTCCTGGTGCAGATGGGATTACGATTGATCTCAAGCTATCTCATCAGGCCATCGCTGAAGCCATTGGTTCTACTAGGGTAACGGTGACTAGGTTACTAGGAGATTTGCGCGAGAAGAAAATGATTTCTATCCACAAAAAGAAGATTACCGTACATAAACCTGTTACCTTAAGTAAGCAGTTCACTTAAAATTAATTGGGGAAGGTAAATAACTAGCTGTGAGTATTTTCGGCTATTGCTTATTCTCCGCCTTCCACAAGACAATGATTAAAAGTAGTAGGCTGTATCTGGAAACGTTGCGGTAGCTGAAGATGACCACCGGGTACATCCTGATAGCGGCGATTTTAATTTTGGGGGGCGTAATTGCCACCGTGGGCGATCGCATTGGCACACGGGTAGGCAAAGCGCGCCTCTCACTCTTTAACCTTCGTCCCAAAAAAACGGCAGTACTAGTAACTATATTTACTGGTGGATTGATTTCGGCATCAACATTAGGGATATTATTTGCTGCGGATGAAAAATTGCGGCAAGGGGTATTTGAACTAGAAGATATTCAAAAAGAACTGCGAAATAAGCGCGAACAGCTAAAAATTGCAGAAAATGAGAAAAGTCAGGTAGAAACTGAGTTAAACACAGCTAGAACTGAACAAACCAAGGCAGAACGAGATTTACAAAGAATTAATAAAAGTTTACAAGCAGCTAACGCTAAACAAAAAGCAACACAAACCCAACTTCAACAAACCCAAAGCCAGCTAAGTGAAATAGTCAATCAGTATCAAGAAGCTTTAACTGAACTACAAAGCGTTTACGATCAAATAGAAACATTGCAGGCGGCTATTGAAGAATTGAAGCTGGAACGGAAACGACTTTATGCAGAAGCCAAAACAGCTATTGACCAACGCGATCGCAAAATTGCCCAACTTGATAGACTGATCAAAAAACGCAATCAGGAAATTGCTTTGCGGGAACAGGTGATTACTACTAGGGAATCTCGTGTACAGGAATTAGAAAGACAACAGAATTATTTAGAACAAGAAGTGGCAAGACTGGAAAAATATTATCAGTCATACCGCGACCTACGTTTAGGGAAACTAGCACTAGTTCGCAATCAAGTTTTAGCAGCCGACGTAGTTCGCGTTAATCAAGTTAGTGCAGCCCGTCAAGCAATCATACAACTTTTGCAAGTGGCTAACCAAAATGCCAACCTTCAACTAACTGAACCTGGAGAAAAGCCCACAAATAAACAGCTTTTGCGAATCACTGAAGAAGGAGTAGAACAACTTAGCCGAAAAATTAACGATGGTCGAGAGTACGTTGTGCGAGTTTTCTCTGCTGGTAATTATGTTAGGGGAGAAAACCAGATCGAATTTTTTGCCGATGCAGCCCCAAATCAACTAGTTTTTTCACAAGGGGAGATATTAGCAACAACCACTGCTGATCCCCAAACCATGACATCTTATCAGCTATCCCAAAGACTTGATCTGCTGATCTCCGCTTCGGAATTTCGCGCCCGTAATGCGGGGATTGTCGAAGGTGTGTTAAGGGAAGGTGCTCATTTACGCTTTTTCTTACAACTCAGACAGTATGATCAACCATTGGAAATCAAGGCGATCGCCATGGAAGATACTTATACAGCAGGTCCTTTAAGAATAAAACTGTTGGCAATTTTCAATGGTGTAGTTGTTTTCAGCACCTAAAAATATAAAAATGCAAATGAGTATTTATTATGACCTTTAATGAATTTTCTCCAAGTCAACCAGTTATTTTAGGCTTTGACCCAGGCAAAGATAAGTGTGGTATAGCAGTTATGGGACTAGATAGACAATTATACTATCATCAAGTGGTGACCGCACAAAAGGCTATCCCCACCATTGAAACACTGCGTCAACAGTTTCCGGTTTCGTTACTGGTGATGGGTAACCAAACCACAGCTAAACAATGGAAAAAACAACTGGCGGAAGTATTGGTAGAGCAGGTGAATATTATTCTAGTGGATGAGCGCTACTCTACTTTAGAGGCACGCGATCGCTATTGGCAGATGTATCCACCCAGAGGGCTAACCAAACTTTTACCACAGGGGATGAGACAGCCGCCAAGACCCATAGATGACATAGTTGCTCTACTCTTGATTGAAAGATATTTAAATCGCCTAACTACCAATGACTAAAGTTCAGCCCTAATAGTAAAAGCATAATCTCCTCCTGGCTCCAGCTGATAATCCTGTTGTTCCAAAAAACGACCAAGAGGTTCTTTAATCAGCGCCCGACCTTGGGAAGGCTTAACGGAAAGTTCTCCCCGGCGAAAATGCCATTGGAAATGCCAATGGAAGTTACCTGCACTGACTTCACCCTCAAGAAAGCCGAGTTGCCACGATTGACGGATAATTCTCACATGGGCGGTAGTTTCTGGAAGACGTTTAGCACTCACAATTCTTGATTTGACTTGTGGGATATAAGCCCAAAAAAATAGGCTACTTCTCTTATTTACCAAAATTAACTTAAATATACCAACTGACATGGACAAAAATGTAGCTGATCTTCGCAAAGATTACACCTTGCAGAGTTTGAGTGAAAGCGATATTAACCCTAATCCTGTGATTCAATTTAAAAAATGGTTTGATCAAGCCAATTCAGCCCAACTTCCCGAACCTAATGCCATGACTCTGGCCACTGCTAGACCAGATGGTCAGCCTTCAGCTAGAATGGTGCTACTCAAAGATTTCGACCACAGGGGCTTTGTTTTTTTCACCAACTACAATAGTAATAAAGGACAAGAACTAGCAGCAAACCCCCAAGCAGCTTTAGTTTTTTGGTGGGCAGAATTAGAACGCCAAGTCAGAATTGTGGGTACTGTAGAGAAAATTTCCCCACAACAGTCTGATAGCTATTTTGAAATGCGCCCGCCAAGTAGTCGTTTAGGTGCGTGGGCTTCTAATCAAAGTGAGGTAATTGTTGGGAGGGAGATTTTAGAGCAACAATTGCAGGAGTTTCAGAGTAAATATGAAAATCAGGAGATTCCTAGACCGCCTCATTGGGGAGGTTATCGAGTGATTCCCACAGCCATTGAGTTTTGGCAAGGTCGCCCCAGTCGTTTGCACGATCGCTTGCTGTATACTCGCCGGGGTAATCACTGGGAAATTCAGCGTTTATCCCCCTGAGAAATTTTGGATTTCAGATTCTATTTAGCGTCAACCAGTAGGTGTTTTATTGATACATAGTAAAAAAGTCTCCCCAACCCTGACTACATCTACATTTTCAGCCCTCATACCTAAAATCAGGTTGACGCAACTCCCCAAACCCTTGTTATTCAAACTTTTTAGCTTTTTTTTCTATTTTCCTCTTGACAACTCAGTTCCTGAAAAGCTATATTAAGATCAGATTGACGGAACAGAACCTTGAAAACCAAATATATCAACCCTTCCAGGTGCGGGCGGTCACAATGACACTTAATCCCTATCAGGGATTGAAACATTTTCTCTAAAGCCGAGAGTGTTTTTACCTGTCACAATGACACTTAATCCCTATCAGGGATTGAAACATATAATTTCATAAGTAAAGACTAAAGGGAGTTCCCAAATGGTCACAATGACACTTAATCCCTATCAGGGATTGAAACTTTTCATTCCAGCTTTTGATTGGCTCTCTTGTGTCACAATGACACTTAATCCCTATCAGGGATTGAAACTTGGCACAAACCACGCTACCATCAGGCAAAACAGGTCACAATGACACTTAATCCCTATCAGGGATTGAAACAAGGTAGCACTTGACCCTTTGCAACCGTCCCAATCGCAAGTCACAATGACACTTAATCCCTATCAGGGATTGAAACAAATTCGGCAACTGCTTCGATGTGGACTACTACGTCACAATGACACTTAATCCCTATCAGGGATTGAAACATCTAGTTCATCCACGTAGGACTTAATGACTCTCATGTCACAATGACACTTAATCCCTATCAGGGATTGAAACTTTGCATGGATTTAGTGATGGATTTAGTAATAAAAAGTCACAATGACACTTAATCCCTATCAGGGATTGAAACAGCAATCTTTCGACCCAATTTACCAACCTAACCGGTCACAATGACACTTAATCCCTATCAGGGATTGAAACTACTCGGTTTGCTCCTGCTTTATCTTGCCAGGAATTGTCACAATGACACTTAATCCCTATCAGGGATTGAAACCCTACTAAGGGTAGCAGGTAGAATATAGCCGGATATGTCACAATGACACTTAATCCCTATCAGGGATTGAAACCTGGAAGTGGAAAACCGTAACGGTCGGCAATCTTGTCACAATGACACTTAATCCCTATCAGGGATTGAAACCATAGATTATGTGGAATATGCTAATTTAAGATTTCAGTCTTAACCAAAATCTTAAATAAATCTAAAATTACTGCACTTTGCCCTAGGGCTTAATCTGTAACTGGTACTTCTGTATCAGGTGGAAACTGGACTCTAGGATCTGGCATAAAACTATATCTGAGGTAAATTCCTCCCCAGATGAACAGGATAATTAACAAACCACCAATACCTAGGGGATTAGGTAACCAAAAAACAACTTCTATGTGATTTAATTCTCCTGGTATAAGCTGCCATACTAATTGTTTCCCTTTTTTCTGGGGTTTGATGGCTGTTTCCGTTGGTTGGATATTTTTAGCTCCCCAAGGAGTGTTTAAGCTAAATTTTAAATTGAGAATTGATTGAGTGTCAGATAAGACGTTACCTCTACTGGCAATTAAAGAGAGCGATCGCAAGTCTAAATCATAAATTAGTCGGTTTTTAACTAAAAACACAAAATTCTTCTGATCTATAAGTATGTTAGATGCAATTCTCGGAGAGTTTGCTTCAGATATTTGGTTTGTAAACTTAGTTGTTTCATTGGTACGATAGTTAAAGAAACTGTTGAATTTCTCCTGCAACTCTTGACCATTACTGAAAGGTATTTTCACAATAATTTCTGCTGGTGAAATACGTTGTGTATGACCTTCTAGTTTGCCGGCGCGGCGTTCAATGCTATGTAACCACTCATATACAGAATCACCACTAAAGCTAGTGAGTCTTTCCCCCAATTTTATATGCTGTACTATTTCGCCACGGTTTGAGTTACTAAAGTTCAGTCCTGCATCATATTCAACACAACCAGTTAGCAGCAGCGATGTTAACAGTACCAGCCACAAAATAGGATTTTTTATAGGCAAGAAGCCCTTGATGAGATTTTGACTAATTAGCTTTAGGAATATAGCCATTTTAATCAGCACAAAGCCCAATGATCTGATTAATTTTAGGAAAATCTTGCTGAAAATAGAATAATTCATTTACATATCTCCCAAAAGACCTATTTATTTTAGCTAATCTTGACCACTACTGGTTATATATGATGTTTTGGGCGTACTGACTCAATTACCAAATAAATCAACAACCCTCCTCTATTATTTCGCTAATGCTCGATATATGTGGGAGGGTGTTTTGCTGCGCTCCCGCAATTCCTATCAACACTAACCCAGAGTAAGTTCGGTGTGAGTATCCTTGCGGGAACAGATAAATTCTTAGTACAGTTCTTCCTCTTTGTGAGTTTCGATGGTACAGTCAGAAGTTGGTTTAGCAACACAGGTTAGCACATATCCAGCTTCAATCTGGTCGTCATCCAAGAATGACTGGTCTGACTGGTCAATAGTACCTGAAACAAGTTTACCAGCACAAGTTGAGCAAGCACCAGCACGGCAAGAATAGGGTAAGTCAAGACCTTGATCTTCTGCGATATCCAGAATAATTTCATCGTCGGGACAATCGAAGGTTATGTTTATGTCCTGTTCTTTGTTAATTAAGGTGACTTTGTAAGTAGCCATTTAGTGATCCTCTCTTGTTCAAACGGCAGTGTAAGCTATCAGTCAAGCAAACTATGGGGCGTAAATTATGAGATTAGCCCCCAGTTTTAAATTGCTTCAATTCTGATACTACGGGAAAAATTACAGGTTTTAACTGGAAATTGTTTCCGATTAGTAATAAAATTGATTTATTCCAAAATGATAAGTTTAACTTATATATAACCTTTCTTAAACACGTGAGATACAACAGATTATTCGATTTAGCAGTACAAACAGCTGATAATGGAATATACCATGCACCAATTTTACAACATGAACACGTTGATGATGTATATGAAAAAAGCTAAGGAATTAATCACCTTAGCTAAACTACCTAAGTAAAGTATTAAAACTGTAACAAATCAAACTTTTCCAATGCTAAGATCCAGCCTGAAGGCAAAACCAGAGTGTTTGTGGGGACAAGTGAACTTTTAGTACAACTCTTCCTCTTTGTGAGTTTCGATGGTACAGTCAGAAGTTGGGTAAGCAACGCAGGTCAGCACATATCCAGCTTCAATCTGGTCGTCATCCAAAAATGACTGGTCAGACTGGTCAACAGTACCTGAAATAAGTTTACCGGCACAAGTTGAGCAAGCACCAGCACGGCAAGAATAGGGTAAGTCAAGACCAGCTTCTTCCGCAGCGTCCAGAATATACTCATCATCGGGACAGTCGATAGTTTTGTTTAAACCCTCTGGTTCGCTAATTAAGGTGACTTTGTAAATAGGCATTTAGTAATCCTCTCTTGTTCAAACGGCAGTATAAGCTATCAGTCAAGCAAACTATAGGCCTTGGTGTATGAGTTTAGTCGCCAGTTTAGCCACCAGTTTAGCCGCCAGTTTAGTCGCCAGTTTTTAGTTGCCTCAATTCTGATACTACGGGAAAAATTACCAGTTGGAACCGGAAATTATTTCTCATTAGTAATGAATTTGAGTTATGCAAAAATTATAAGTTTATCTTATATAGTGCAGTCAAAAGACAATCCACAAGGGGCGCGGTTTTGCTCTAATGTTGTATGAAAAAGACTTTTCGCACTCCAGAAACTGAAGTTAGAGTATATATCATCTCTGAACCCAGAATTGGGCAGATTCTATCAAGTGCGAGAAAGTCAAAAACAAAACTTGTGATGATCATGTATAATATAGAGATGAGTTTAAGAACAGGAAAAGTGCGTGTAGGCTTGGTTGGTACTGGATATGCCGCAAAGTCACGGGCTGACGCGTTGCTGGCTGATAATCGCACCGACCTAGTGGCTATCGTTGGTCATCAGCCAGAAACCACAGCAAAATTTGCCAAGGAATACCAAACAGAAGCGTTAAGTTCTTGGCAAAATTTAGTAGAGCGGCAAGATATTGACTTGGTGGTGATTTCTACCATTAATCGCGATCATGGTGCGATCGCTCGTGGGGCAATATTACAGGGAAAAAACGTAATTGTCGAGTATCCCTTGTCTGTGGATGCAACCGAAGCTGAGGAACTAATAACTTTAGCCAAGAACCAAAATAAACTCTTGCACGTTGAACACATCGAACTGTTAGGCGGATTACATCAGGCTTTGAAGCAAAACTTAACCCTAGTTGGCGATATTTTTTATGTTCGTTACAGCACCATCAACCCCCAACATCCCGCTCCCCGCAAATGGACTTATAGCCATGAAATGTTTGGTTTTCCTTTAATTGGGGCGTTGTCGCGATTACATCGCCTCACTGATTTATTTGGTCAAGTTTTTTCAGTTAACTGTCATCAGCGATACTGGGAAACAGAACAGGATTACTATCAAACCTGTTTTTGTATTAGTCAACTGTGCTTTGATAATGGAGTTTTAGCACAAGTAGTTTACGGCAAAGGGGAAACCCTTTGGCAACCAGAACGGAAATTTGAGATTCACGGACAAAAGGGTGGTTTAATTTTTGATGGCGACACAGGAGTTTTAGTCCAGTCGGGGGAAACAACTCCCATAGAAGTTGGGACTCGTCGGGGTTTATTTGCTAAAGATACAACTATGGTGTTAGATCATATTTTTAATGGCACTCGTTTGTACGTCACCCCAGAGTCAAGTTTATATACTCTTAAAGTGGCCGATGCTGCCCACAGAGCAGCACAAACTGGTTTAACTATATTTATGAAAGATTTTGGTAGCGAAAATTTATGAAAACGGAAACAATTGTCATTTTATCCACACGAGAAATTGAGAAAATGCGTCAAGCAGGACGCTTGGCGGCTGAACTTTTACACCACTTAGAACCCATGGTCAAGCCGGGAGTTACAACTCTGGAAATCAATGATGAAGCTGAACGTTGGACACAAGCCCACGGTGCTAAAAGCGCTCCTTTAGGTTACAAAGGCTATCCTAAGTCAATTTGTACCAGCGTTAATGAGGTAGTCTGTCATGGTATTCCTAATGCAAAGCAGATTCTCAAAGATGGGGATATTATCAATATTGATGTCACATTGATTGTTGATGGCTACCACGGGGATACATCCAAAACATTTTTTGTTGGTGATCCTTCCCCAGAAGCCCGCAGACTGGTGGAAGTAACCGAAGAATGTCGCCGATTGGGTATTGGTGAAGTTAAGCCTGGAGCCAAAATTGGCGATATTGGGGCTGCTATTCAAGAATATGCCGAAGCACAAGGTTTTTCTGTGGTGCGAGACTTTGTAGGACACGGGATTAGTAATATTTTCCACACTGCCCCAGATATTCCCCATTATGGCACACGTGGTAAAGGCAAACGTCTTAGACCAGGAATGGTTTTCACCATTGAGCCGATGATTAACGCCGGTACTTGGGAAGTTGAGGTACTCAGTGATGGCTGGACGGCCGTAACTCGCGATCGCCGACTTTCAGCCCAATTTGAGCATACCTTAGCCGTCACGGAAACAGGGGTAGAAATTCTTACCCAAGTTTAGGTATTAAATCAGGTATTATTCCTCTAGTTGATTAATCCAAAATCCAAAATCTCAAATTGATTCAGCGGCCTAACTTATTGGGGATTCCCTCACAACCACCGGGAATAGTAGCTCTAGTTTTTTCTCCACCCCAAGCACAACAATACTGACGGTTTATTTCTGATAGGCGCTGTACATTAGTAAAATCAGCATTTTCTACAACAGCGCCAGTGCATTCCCCAGTTTCATAATTTGGGGCTGCACTACGACTGCGGGGTGATGCTAATGCGACTGAACCATAAAAAAAACGAGTCCCATTTAAATCAGCACCACTGATATTAGCATTGTATAAGATAGTGCGGGCAAAATTAGTTTTTACTAAGTCACAATTGCTGAGATTAGCACGAACAAGATTAGCTTCACTCAAATCAGTCCAGCGCAAATCATTATGGGAAAGATCAGCTGCGGCTAACATTACACCCAAGTCAATCACCCGTAAACCTTCTAAACGGTCCTCTTCGTAACCCCCCATACCATCGAGAATAGCTCTACCCAAGCGGCGATCGCGTTTGAGGGGAGTTAGTAATTTAGATCGGGAAAGAAAGCGAATAATTTTCGCCTTACCACTACCATCTACACTGCTAAATATAGCAGCTGTGCGTCCCTCCGCAATGGCGCGTTCTTGCGGCCAATCTTCTAATAATCCCTCCTCATCTAATACCAAATCTGAGATACCTTGGAAATAAGAATCTATTGTTTGCTGCTGAGTAATAAGATTTTGCTGAACCGTGAGTAGGTTTTGTTGAATTGTCAAGTCTTTGGAAATGACATATTGTCGCCATGCTACATAAACGGCAATAATGGCAATGAGAATTTGCCCCAAAGCACCAAACCATTCTGCTAAAGTCCCGGAAACTTCCCAGTTAATTTGCCTTCCCCAAATTACCAAGCGGTAGCCTAAGCCAGTAAACTTGAATAAACCAATAATCCCCACCATTAGCCCCACAAAAGCCACCAATAGGGTTTTATCTTGGGATGACAACCACTTTTGCACCACATATTCCCACCATGGCCATAACATAGTCACCGATAGACCCAGGGTAATCACTGTTCCCACTATGCCCATGAACCAATTATTGATCACCAGCGCCACAAAAGTAATGGCGATGGCTAGTAAGGTAAACAGTAATGCTCTGGGCTTGACAGTGAATTGACTAATGGTGTACTTTTTGATGTAGGAATGGGCTTGTTGTAGGGCATGGGTATTTTGGGGAGACTGTAAAGACGCAAGTTCTGCTAACTTTTGTTGTGCTGCTAGTGCATCTGAGCTTAAGTGATTGTCACCCGTACCACTGTCAAAATCATCTGGGGGTAAAGGTTCTGAGTTTGGTAAATTGGATGTGTTAGAATCATTCATCATGTTTAATATTTTGATCCAAAAGGTTCATATTTGTTATACATAAATTTCTTACTTACAGTCAGTACCAGATTATCCATCACCAGTTAGCCATATAGTTAAAAACTCACTGCACATCTGGCAGTTATGGATGAAACATTCATAAATTAGCAGAGTTAATGTCTAAAATCAGAAAAAATCAATGCAAAAACTGAGTGTCTTTTTTGGTAATATTATATGAATTGTGAATATTTGTATATTGTTGTGTTAATTGTGTAGGTATAGCATGGTTTTCTGGCGTTGCTTAATTGCCCCTAGTGTGATTATATTCTTCACATTTGGCTGCGGTGATGGGACAAGATCATCAACCAAATATGCTACCCAAGTAGTACAAGAATTTAATGTCTCCCAACTACTGACAGAAGCTCAGGATAGCGAAAAAGCCCAAAACTTATTTGACCACGCTAATGGTTTACTGGATAGCCAAAGGTATCAAGATGCTATTCAACTATATGACCAAGCCATTGCACTGCAACCAAAAAACCCTGATATTTGGATCAATCGTGGCAATGCTTTGATAGGATTAAAAAAATATCAAGCAGCACTGGTAGCATATAATAAAGCCATTGCACTGGAACCAAAGAAAGATGAAGCTTGGTATAATCGGGGTAATGCTTTGATAGGACTACAGCAATATCAAGCAGCCCTAGAAGCATATAATAAAGCCATTGCACTGCAACCCAATAAACATGAAGCATGGATTAACCGAGGAATTGTCCTGACCAAAATGCAAAAATATTCAGCAGCATTAGAATCTTATGATCAGGCGATCGCCATTCAGCCCAAAAAGCATCAAGCCTATTATAATAAAGCTTGTACCTATGCCTTACAAGCTAATGTTGAACTAGCTGTTGAAAACCTGGAAAAAGCCATAAAACTTATTCCTGGCAAGTATGAAAAGTTAGCCAAAACTGACCCAGATTTTTATAAAGTGCGTCAGCATCAACAGTTTAAACAAATTATTCAATAAAATGAATACACATTACGCCATACTCCGCCAATGAAAAATGAAAAGAATATTAATTACCGGAGCAAGTGGCTTTTTAGGATGGCATCTTTGCCAACTAGCCAAACAAGAATGGGAAGTTTATGGTACTTATAATACCCATGCTCTAGATTTACCAGGGACAAAAATACTGCCAGTAAACTTAACAGATTTTTCCGACTTAAAGCGACTCTTTCAGGATATCAATCCCACAGCAGTAATTCATACCGCAGCACAATCTAAACCTAACCATTGTCAGACTTATCCCCAAGAATCTTATACCATTAATGTCACAGCATCTTGGAACATTGCTGGACTGTGCGCTGATTATTCCATACCCTGCGCTTTTACTTCAACTGACCTGGTTTTTGATGGTTTAAACCCACCTTATCAAGAAACAGATTCTGTGTGTCCTGTTAATATTTACGGCGAACAAAAAGTCATGGCGGAAACAGGTATGTTAGAACGATATCCCATGACAGCAGTATGTAGAATGCCGTTAATGTTTGGTGTGTCCACACCCACGGCTAAAAGCTTTATTCAACCATGTATAGAAACCTTAAAAGAGGGCAAAGAATTAAAATTATTCATAGACGAATTTCGTACCCCCATCAGTGGAATCACAGCCGCCCAAGGAATTTTATTAGCTTTAGAAAAAGTTAATGGGCTGATTCACCTAGGGGGGAAAGAGCGAATTTCCCGTTATGATTTCGGCAGGCTGTTAGTGGAAGTATTTCAACTCCCAGCAATTGGACTAAAAAGTTGCCGACAGCAAGATGTAAAAATGGCAGCACCTAGACCGGCAGATGTTTCTTTGGATAGTTCCCAAGCCTTTTCATGGGGGTATCAACCTTTATCCATCAAGTCAGAATTAGAGCGAATTAATAACATTGAACCAATGGAGCCTTAACAAAGCATTATGCTTAGTTGTCGGTGCGTTAGGACCTAATCCATAACGCACCTGACCTACTCAAAAGAGTTAGTTATAAGCTTCCATTGGCAAACAAGAACAAACAAAATTGCGATCGCCAAAAGCTGCATCTACTCTACCCACACTCGGCCAGAACTTATGTTCTCGTGTCCAGGGTGCAGGGTAAGCAGCCTGTTCACGATCATAAGGATGATTCCACTCTCCTCTAATCAGGCTTTCAGCCGTGTGAGGTGCATTCTTTAACAAGTTATCCTCAATATCCATTTTACCTGCTTCAATAGCGGAGATTTCCCCACGAATGGCAATCAAAGCATCACAGAAACGGTCTAACTCTTGTTTAGATTCGCTTTCTGTCGGTTCCACCATAATAGTACCCGCCACAGGCCAAGAAACCGTGGGCGCGTGGAAACCGTAATCTATTAACCGCTTGGCAATGTCATCAATCTCAATGTTTGCAGATTTTTTCAGCGATCGCAAATCCAAAATACATTCATGAGCAACTAAATCATTTTTCCCCTTATACAAAACTGGGTAATAAGGACTGAGCCTGTGGGCGATGTAATTAGCATTGAGAATTGCCACTTTAGTTGCATGAGTCAAAGCATCAGCACCCATCATGGCGATGTACATCCAAGAAATAACTAGGATACTAGCACTACCCCAAGGCGCAGCAGCAACCGCGCCAATAGCAGACTGCCGATTTGTGGGTATAATTGGGTGTCCGGGGAGAAAAGGTACAAGATGTTCAGCCACACCAATAGGCCCCATACCAGGACCACCACCCCCATGGGGAATACAAAAAGTTTTGTGTAGATTCAAATGACAAACATCTGCGCCAATATCTCCAGGACGGCAAATACCCACCTGGGCATTCATATTCGCCCCATCCATGTATACTTGTCCACCGTGGCTATGGACAACAGCACAGATTTCTTGAATTGCTTCCTCAAACACACCATGAGTAGAAGGATATGTCACCATCAAGGCCGCTAGTTCCGACTTATGCTTTTCTACCTTGGCCTTCAAGTCATTTAAATCAATATTACCTTGGGAATCACAAGCAACTGCAACCACTTTCATCCCACACATTACCGCACTGGCTGGGTTAGTTCCATGGGCTGAGGAGGGAATCAAGCAAATATGCCGATGTCCCTCTCCGCGAGTTTCGTGATATTGACGAATCACTAAAAGTCCTGTGTATTCCCCTTGAGAACCAGCATTAGGTTGTAGAGAAATTCCTGCAAACCCAGTAATTTCAGCCAACCATGTTTCTAGTTGCTGGAAGAGAACTTGATAACCCTGTGTTTGGGTAAGAGGGGCGAATGGATGAATTTTACCAAATTGCTCCCAAGTCACAGGAATCATCTCAGCCGTTGCATTCAGTTTCATTGTACATGACCCCAAGGGAATCATGGATGTAGTTAAGGATAAATCCTTGGTTTCTAATTGATGCAGGTAACGCAACAACTCAGTTTCTGAATGATAGCGGTTGAAGACAGGATGAGTGAGGTAACTGCTACTGCGAGGGAAGGGCAGGTGAGAAGATGAGGAAGAAGTTAATTCTTCTGTGGTAAAAGGCAGGTCATCTGTAAAAGCGAAAATTTGCCAGAGGTCAATTAAATCTTCTGGTGTGGTGGTTTCATCCAGGGAAATACCCACAGATGTGGTATCAAAAACCCGTAGGTTAATATTTCGCCTTTGGCAAGCCTCCAGAATTTCTGACAGGGATTTTGTCCCTAATTCTACTCGCAGAGTATCAAAAAAATGTTCAGAACCAATGCTGTAACCTAGTCGTTTTAGCCCTGCTGCCAAAGTTGCCGTTAATTTGTGGATATTCTCAGCAATATTCTTTATACCATCAGCACCATGATATACAGCATACATACTCGCCATTACTGCCAATAATACTTGTGCTGTACAGATATTACTAGTGGCTTGTTCCCTGCGGATGTGCTGCTCACGGGTTTGTAAGGCCAGACGTAAGGCGGTTTTACCATGAGTATCTTTAGAAACTCCAACAATGCGCCCTGGAACTTGGCGCTTATATTGTTCCTTGGTAGCAAAATAGGCTGCATGGGGTCCCCCAAACCCCAAAGGAATACCGAAGCGCTGAGTACTGCCTACAGCAATATCAGCACCAAATTCTCCTGGTGGTGTCAGTAGACTTAAGCTTAAAGGGTCTGCTGCTACCGTTACCAATGCACCCTGAGCATGGGCTTTTTCAATAAAAGCGCGGTAGTCATAAATCGTGCCATCACTGGCAGGATATGGCAGAATTGCCCCAAAAATCCGTTGATCAAACTCAAATGACTGATGATCGCCCACAATAATCTTAATCCCCAAGGGGTTTGCTCTAGTTTGTAAGACATTGATAGTTTGGGGATGGCAATCATGAGAGACAAAATAAGCGATGGCTTTACTTTTGCATACACCATAGCTGAGACTCATGGCTTCTGCTGCTGCTGTAGCCTCATCCAGTAATGAAGCATTGGCAATTTCCAAACCCGTGAGGTCAATAATCATGGTCTGGAAATTCAGCAGCGCTTCCAGTCGTCCCTGGGCAATTTCTGGCTGATAAGGTGTATAGGCTGTGTACCAACCAGGATTTTCTAGGATATTGCGCTGAATTACCGGGGGAGTAATGCAGTCGTAATATCCTGTACCGATGAAGGAACGGCACACTTGATTTTTAGCAGCAATTTGTTTTAATTGTGCCAGTGCTGCATACTCACTTTGGGCTGCTGGCAAGTTGAGTTTTTTTTTCAGCCGGATAGCTTGGGGTACTGTTTTATCTATCAAGGAGTCCAGATCAGCAAAACCCAAAACACCAAGCATTTCTTGGATATCTTGGGAGTTGGGGCCAATGTGTCGTTGTGAGAAGTTGCTTGACTTGGAACTCCTTTGACTCCCTGTTTGTTGGTCCTTTGATATAGGACTAGAGGCGAAATACACCACAAGTTAAACTCCAAACGTAACTATTTCATATTTTGCAACAAATATTTGTAATAGGTGAGACTTACCCATCTGTTAATTAAATTAAGCAGGGGGGAGTAAATTAACCATTCTTCCCCCTCATTCCCCTACTCCCCTTCCACCAGAGCGCCATACTCATCGGCTGTCAAAGCATCCAGTACCTCGTCAGGGTCGTTGACACGTACCTTTATAAACCAAGCTTCCCCATAGGGATCATCTGCCACTTGTTCCGGAAATTCAAGCAAAGTCTCATTACGTTCTATCACTGTACCGGTTACTGGTGAGTTTAAGTTTTCAACGGCTTTCACAGATTCAATAGTGCCAAAAAATTCTCGCTTAGTAACAACGTCTCCCATCTCTGGCAGTTCCAAAAATACTATATCCCCGAGTTGGTCAACGGCAAATTTAGTAATGCCAATGGTGGCAATTTCACCATCTAGTCGCACGTATTCATGACTATCGAGGTATCTACAATCGTTCGGCAGAAAAGACATATCTTTTTTTCCTTTTTGGTCAAAATAGTTAAAGCCCCCAAGTTAGTTATCCAAGTTATGTTGAATAATCCACCATAACCTGAGATTGAGTAACTCAAAACACATTATCAGCTAGTGAGGCGATTTGTGGAGCGATAAAAAGGACGTTTAACTAAAATAGCTGGGTAAGCCTTGCCACGTATTTCTACTTGTAGCTGTTCACCAACCTTTGCCAGTTGGGTGGGAATGTAAGCCAAGGCGATGGGATGACCCAGTGTGGGCGATAAGGTTCCACTAGTAATTTCTCCCACAACTTCACCTGCGGATAAAACAGGGTAGCCATGACGGGCAATATTACGCCCTAACATTTGTAACCCCATTAATCGCTTTTGCACTCCCTTTGCTTTTTGCTCTGCTATTACTTCTCCACCAATAAAATCACCTTTGCTATCCAGATGAACCAACCAACTCAAACCAGCTTCCAGAGGGGTGGTGGTATCGTCGATATCTTGGCCATAAAGTGCCATTGCTGCTTCTAGTCGCAGGGTATCCCTAGCACCCAGTCCGCAGGGGGTAACGCCAGCTTGATAGAGTTGTCGCCACAATTGCACTCCCACATCTGGATCTACCATCACTTCAAAGCCATCTTCCCCGGTGTAGCCCGTGCGGGCAATAAAAGCGGGTTGATCTAGTATGGTGGCTTGGAGATGACCAAAAGCTGTAATTGTTTGTAAGTCTTCTTTTACCAGGGGCTGGAGATACTCAACGGCTTTTGGCCCTTGCACAGCAATTAAAACTTGTATCGCCGACTGGTCTATGAGTTGCACCTGATTTAAGTCCAGCTGTTGCTCTAGCCATGCTTTATCTTTACTAGTGGTTGAGGCATTGACAACCATCACAGCTGTTTGTGAACTGGCGGCATCTTCACCTTGATAATAAATAATCACATCGTCAATAATTCCCCCTTGGGAATTTAAAAATACGGTGTATTGCGCTTGTCCTGGTTGTAACCGCTTTAAGTCGGAAGGTACTAAACCCTGGAGTTGGTTGATCAAGTTTTCACCCCGGAGGGTAAACTTGCCCATGTGGGAAATATCAAACATCCCCACAGCATTTCTCACCGCTTCATGTTCGCGGTTAATACCAGCAAATTGTACTGGCATTTCCCAACCGCCAAAGCCGGTAAAGCGGGCTTTGACTTCTACACCTACTTGATATAGAGGAGTTCGTCTTAGGGATGGGGTGATGTGTTCTTGATTAGCCACGGGTAATTTTGCCATCGCACGTCAATATATATCCTAGGGGATGCTTGATATTTTGACCGAAACAATGGGACAGATTAATTTCCTAAAATTTTATTAACCGCAATATTGACATCAGGGAAAGCTAGAATTGATAAGCTTCCACCTTGAGAAAACTTTTCCATCACCTGATATCCTGCGGTAGTAGGTTGTTGATAAACTTCCACAATTTTCTGGTTAATATCTACTAACCACACTTCTATGATGTTTGCTGCGGCATATAAAGGAATTTTCTCTTCCCGGTCATACATGACAGTAGAATCAGCTACTTCGATTACTAAAAAAATATCTTCAGCTTGGGGGTGTGCTGTTTGATAAAAATCATCACGGCGTTTGAGTAATGCCACATCTGGTTGAGGTTCTGAGTTATTGTTCAACACAATAGGGTTTTGAGCAGCAACTATGACTTGTTGACCCAACACCTGCACCAACCCATTCACCAGTCGATTTACACAAGCTGCGTGTTTTGTCCCTATGGGTGACATTTCAATAATTTCTCCCCGGATCAGTTCCACTCGGTCATCCTCTGTGAAAATTCCTGACTCAGCCATTTTGTGATATTCCCCAACTGTGAATTTTCGTCTTAGCAATTGCACAGACATCATGATCCCCACTGTTAGTTGATAATCAATGCTCTCAATATTTTAGGTTTGCCCTGCCCAATTGATCAAATTTTTCCCCGTTAATCACATAAAATTTGGATTATCAATAAGGTTTAATAGTGAATAATATAATTGTTGAGATTTGTTAATAACAGACAATGAAGTATATAAAGCTACTAGCTAGTTTGGTGTTAGCCACAATTCTGTTTTTATTTCCCCCGTCGGCGCAAGCTGCTAGTTCCTCCAGTATCACCCGTTCTGCTGGTGAGGAACTGATGGCTAAAGATTACTCTGGTCAAAATTTAGTAGGATATGAGTTTACCAATGTAGTTTTAGAGAAGACTAACTTTAGTAATGCTGATTTCCGGGGCGGTGTGTTTAATGGTTCTCAGTTGGAGGGTGTAAATATGCACGGTGTAGATTTTAGTGATGGTATAGCCTATTTGACCCAGTTTCAAGATGCAGATCTAACCGATGCAATCTTTACTAATGCTATGATGTTACGTTCTGTTTTTAATCATGTTGACATCACTGGCGCTGATTTTACTGACGCAATTTTAGATGGGGTAGAGATTAAAAAACTTTGCGCTAAAGCGGCTGGGGTCAACTCTCGTACTGGTGTTGATACTCGCGAGTCCTTGGGATGTAGATAAAACAGATTGAAAGCACACTGCAAGAGTTGTAGAGACTTTCTGGAGAAAGTCCCTACATTTTTTCCCAACAAAATGTTAGAGAATACCGCTCATTAATATAAATAAAATATATGGAGCTAAGCGGATTCGAACCGCTGACCCCCTCAATGCCATTGAGATGCGCTACCAACTGCGCTATAGCCCCATGCGATGCTTTTTCATAATGCCTCAATATTTCAGGTTTGTCAAGCCCTACTAGTTAAATTTTGCTAATTAATTTTTGCTAATTAAATTTTGTGCGGATTTTCTACTACTGAGGACTTTCTAAGACAATTGTAACAAATAACTCATACAATGTCCCATGAGGAAATAAACTACCAACATGGCAGCCGCAGCCACAGCAACCAGAGTTCCAGCCAACATTAAAGAAAATTCTTTATGCTCCACAGCTTTTTCCATCAGGTGCAGAGACCAAGCCACTAAAGCCACGTCAAACAGTAAGATAAAGACCAGCATAATATTTCTTAATATTTATTCATAGTTTTAAACCAATCTTAACACCCTTTTAGAGAACTGTATCTAACCGCTGATAGATGTAGTTAAACTTTGATGATATTGTTGCCATCAAGGTCATAAGCGTACTGGTACTGAACGATCGCGCAAATAGTTTTTAATTTCCGCCACGCTTAATTGCCCATAATGAAGTAATGATGCCAGTAGTGCCGCTTCCGCTTTGCCCTCAGTTAATGCTGTGTAAATATGCTCACAGTTACCCGCCCCCCCAGAAGCAATGACTGGAATTTGTACAGATTCGGCGATGGCTCTAGTTAGCTCTAAGTCGTAGCCAGCTTGAGTACCGTCAGCATCCATACTAGTCACCAGTAATTCTCCAGCTCCACGTTTTTCAACCTCCAGTGCCCAACGTTGGGCATCTAAACCAGTGTTTTCCCTACCACCGCGCACATAAACATCCCAGCCTGGATTGTTGGGATCTGTCCTGCGTCTAGCATCAATGGCAACAACTATACATTGATTACCAAAGCGATCGCTGGACCGATTAATCAAGTCTGGGTCGCGTACTGCCGCAGAATTAATACTAACCTTGTCAGCCCCCGCTCGTAATAAAGCTTTAACATTTTCTAAGGATTGAATACCACCACCCACCGTCAAGGGAATAAAAACCTGTTCAGCAGTGCGGTAAACCACCTCAATAATTGTGTCCCGGTCTTCATGAGTAGCGGTAATATCCAGAAACACTAACTCATCAGCCCCGGCTTGGTTGTAAACCTTTGCCAGTTCTACAGGATCCCCTGCATCTTTGAGTTCTACAAAGTTAACTCCTTTAACAACACGTCCCGCCTTCACATCTAAGCAAGGTAAAATTCTTTTAGACAACATAATAATTTTTTCAGTTTTGGGTAATCGTCTGGAATTTAAATTTTAAATTGATGCGTGTAGTTATCACAGAAAAATTTTCCTTTTGTTTACTCACACTAGCCTTGAGGCCTAAATGGCCTTACCACAGTCTTTTAGTCCAAGTTGATAGCTGAATTATGGCCATAATCTCCTCAAAAAAACAGCCTCAAGAACCCAACGGACAACCACAGCCCAAGCGGGGGTCAACTGACAAACCCGCCCATGAGAACATTTTGCAACCTCAAGCCACCAATGACGAACCAGAAGAGCAAGAAGAAAGCATTAGACCACAGCGATTTGCCGATTACATCGGACAGAAAGACTTAAAAGATGTGTTAGATATTGCCATCAAAGCAGCTAAGTCAAGGGCTGAAGTGCTAGATCATTTGCTGCTGTACGGACCCCCAGGATTGGGTAAAACAACAATGGCAATAATTTTAGCATCAGAAATGGGAGTCAACTACAAAATCACCAGTGCCCCGGCCCTAGAACGTCCTAGAGATATTGTTGGGCTACTAGTGAATCTCCAACCTGGAGATGTTTTATTTATTGATGAAATTCACCGTTTGTCGCGCATGACAGAGGAAATTCTTTATCCAGCCATGGAAGATTATCGTTTAGATATCACCATTGGCAAAGGTTCCAGCGCCCGGATCCGCAGCATACCACTGAATAAATTTACCTTAGTGGGAGCTACCACTCGTGTGGGGGCTTTGACTTCACCATTACGCGATCGCTTTGGGTTAATCCAAAAACTGCGCTTTTACGAAGTTGAAGAACTCAGCCAAATTGTCTCTAGAAGCGCTCACCTGTTGAAAACCCCCATAGCAGAAGATGGTGCTACAGAAATTGCCCGACGTTCTAGGGGCACACCCAGGATAGCCAATAGATTACTTAAACGTGTACGTGATTATGCAGAAGTAAAACAGGCGGGTGTAATTACTGAAAGCGTTGCTTCCGAGGCACTACAACTATTTCAAGTAGATCCATGCGGTTTAGATTGGACAGATCGCCGGATGCTGAGTGTGATAATTGAACAGTTCAACGGTGGACCAGTGGGATTAGAAACAATTGCGGCTGCTACAGGTGAAGATACCCAAACAATTGAAGAAGTTTATGAACCTTACCTCATGCAAATTGGCTATTTAAGCCGCACTCCCAGGGGGAGAATAGCAACCACCGCAGCATACCGACATTTAGGCTTTAAATCGTCTATTGAACAGTTATCTTTGTGACATACTCACCGGCCTTGAAGGTCGGTGATTCTTGACAGTTCACAGTAACTCGCTGCCGAAACAGTCTTACAGTCACTCCCTGTCCATTTTAGGTGGTGCCGATACCCCATGCCGGCCATTTTTATATTCTTAGCAGCATTCTCACGGCTTTTCTTCTACCAGATGACCCCTTTTTCTTTTTATAAATATTGCGTTGAACCCGCTTAATATATTTTTCAGCGAAAGGATAAAAAAGATTAAAAAATATACCAATACTTCATGATGAAGTTAAAACAAAAACCACCGTAGTTTTAATACCTAGGGCATCGTATATTAGAGGAGGGAATTAGTTCAATAATAGGGAAGGTGATTAAAATCGCCAACGGCTAACCCCCATGTCTGAAGCCATTAGCTCTGCTCGCCGTTGATATTTAGGTCAAGGAAAATTATAGATGATGAAATTAATTGGTCTGGTTTTGAGTCTATTGGTAGTTCTGGGCTGGAGTATACCAGCCATGGCAGGATCAGAAACCCCCATGATTACTCAAGAACAGTTGGAAAAAGGAAATGAACTAGCAAATAAAGCCTTAGTAGCCACAAATAAAGGTGATTTTGCCACAGCAGAAATTTACTGGACACAAATTATTGAGCAGTTTCCCACCAATGCAGGTGCATGGAGTAACCGGGGTAATTCCCGGGTCAGTCAGAACAAATTGCTGGCAGCATTAAAAGATTACAATCAGGCTATACAACTAGCCCCCAACGCCACTGACCCTTATTTAAACCGTGGTGCTGCTTGGGAAGGGTTAGGTAAATGGCAAGAGGCGATCGCGGATTATAATCATGTATTAGAACTTGATCCTAATGATGCCATGGCATACAACAATCGGGGTAATGCCAAATCAGGTTTAGGACAATGGCAAGAGGCCATCCGAGACTTCCAAAAATCCGTAGAAATTGCCCCTAACTTTGCCTTTGCCAGGGCTAATTATGCCCTTGCCCTTTATCAAACTGGTGAAATTCAAGCAGCAATTCGGGAAATGAAGAACATAGTGCGCAAATATCCCCAATTTGCCGATATGCGCGCCGCCCTTACCGCAGCTTATTGGGTCAATGGCAACCAAGGCGAAGCAGAAAGTAACTGGGTAGCAGCCTATGGACTGGATAACCGTTACAAAGACATCAACTGGGTCAAAAATATTCGCCGTTGGCCGCCCACTATGGTGGCTGCTTTAGATAAATTTTTGCATCTTCAGTAAATTGACATACTCACCGACCGGTGAGTATGTCAACGTTTCTACTAACGCGCCGGAAAATCACCCCAAGACTTATACTCAGGATAGCCAAAGTATCTGAGGAATGCCAGACTTTTGCTTTTCTGTAATTGGAGACGGTACTAAATATATTATGATATCCACCACTGTAACTTCTCCTCTCTCCACAATTCCGCCTTTAGAAAACGGTGATAAATTAACCTGTTATGAATTTGAGCGCCGTTACCAGGCCATGCCCCATGTCAAAAAGGCGGAATTAATAGAAGGAGTAGTTTACCTACCATCCCCAGTAAGAATTAAAAGTCATGGCCAACCCCATGCTTACATGATGACTTGGTTAGGTACTTATGAAGCAGCCACCCCAGGGGTAGGTTTGGCTGACAATGCCACTGTTCGCCTTGATGCTGATAACCAACCACAGCCAGATGGTTTATTAAGAATTGTAACAGGGGGACAATCTAAGATTAGTGAAGATGATTATTTAGAAGGTGCGCCAGAACTAATTGTAGAGATTGCTGCTTCTAGTGCTTCCTATGATTTGCATGAAAAACTTAAAGTTTACCGTCGTAATCAAGTACAGGAATATTTAATTTGGCGAGTTTATGACCAGCAATTTGATTGGTTTAAGTTGCAACAAGGGCAATATATTCAACTGCAACCCAATGCAGATAATATAATTTTTTCCCTAGTTTTTCCCGGTTTATGGTTAGATAAAACTGCATTGTTAACGGGAGATTTAGCTAAAGTATTAAAAGTTTTGCAGCAGGGCTTGTCCAGTGATGACCATAGAAATTTTGTGGAGCAACTATCTATTTAGCACAAGTTACCATCCAGACTAAAATTCCTAGTATGACATCAACCGGAGGCAGTGGATAATCTGTAAGATCAATTGTGACAGTTTGTTCTTTGAGTTGCAGAAACCGCCAAGCAGTACCATTAGTGACACTACCATAAATTGTAGAAATGGCTGGTTGATTGATTTCATTAAATTTTTGAGCTGCAATCATTTCCGCAATGCACTGACCAATACCAGAATTTAAGTCCGCTTTTTTAGCCTCTACAATGACAACTACTGGAGCTTCAACTTCTAACTGTTCCGGTGAAAGACTGAGAATAAAATCACAAACTCCAGTTAATCCTAAACTAGGATCTACAGAAAAATCTGCACCGGAGAATAAACTAATTGTTCGGTGTAAAATCTTGCGTACTTCTAATAATACCGGACTAATGATTAATTCAGAACGTGCTTTTTCACTTCCTGTGGCTATGGCTAAGGGTAAACTTTCTTCTAAAAAAGAAGCTAGAGTGGGAGTAGGATTAATTATTGGTATATCTGGTAAAAACTTTTGATTTTCGATGGTGTTAATTCCAAAGGTTTGCTTAACTTTTCTGACTGTAAAATCACTGTATGGCATGGGTTCATGAAATGCTAAAACAACAGAATAATCAACTAACACCAAAAGCAATAATTCCGGTGAGCTACCGCCAACGCACCGGAAAATTACCCCAGGACTTATACTAAGGATAGCCAAAGTATCTGAGCAATGCCAGGCTTTTCCTTTTCTGTAATTGCAGACAGTAAATTGTGAGCGAAATATCACAATTAACCAAGTTTTCCCATTTCCAGCAATAATTCTGCTATTGTGACGGGATTTAGTTCTTGCACATTAGTTAAAACTATTGCTGCCCCTGCTGCTAATAATGTTTGACTATAGGCATGACTATCAGCTGCTGTTGCTTGGACGTGAGGTGGTAAAACTCCCACACCCAGCCAAGTGCGTTGGGGATGGATTTCTCGCGCTTTTCTCACAGTGTACATATCAGCTACCGTATCTCCTACATAGATAATCGGTGAAATGTTATTTACTTGATTTTCTAACTGTTCAATGGTGGTAAAAAGTCCTGTGGGGTCTGGTTTACCTGGAGCATCTTCCATGGCAATTAACACCGGCGACTGTAAACCTAGACGTTTATGTAAAACATAAGTCGCAGAAGCACGAGTAGCACCACTGAAAAATCCCCAGGAAATCCCTGATCCTGTCAGTTCTTGTAAATAACTGGGTTGTAATAATAATGGTTCATTACAGATATACCCATCCCAATTTTCTGGGTCTGTACCTCGATAACGAGATTGAAAAAAAGTAACTATGGCGTTGTAGTTCAGTTGTAACTCCCGGCGGGTTTGTCCTTGGGATTCAAAGTAACGGTAAATCAATTCCTGGGAGGCTTCCCAGTCATTATTCCACATCCCCTCAGATTTTAGCTGGTCAATGTCTTTTGGTGTGGGACGATAGGCTGTATTAGTGAAATGCTCTACAGTGTCCGCCAAAGCCCGGCGGTAAGAATTGCCTACATCCCTCACCACACCGTCAATATCAAAAACGACAATTGCTGTCACTGAAGATTTTGCAGTCATAAAATTTGGTGAATTAAAGCAGCTTTTAAATTTTAATCGGTGATGGTGGAGCAATTGGCAGCGACTATTGGTCATTAGGTGGAGTATTGGGTTAGAATAGGCGATCGCACAGCACAATAATCAAGAGATTCCCAAGGGAGGTGTGATTGACCCAATTCATTCTGAAAATTCTTTGGTTGGAAGAAAACGTCGCTTTAGCAGTGGATCAAGTTGTAGGCAAAGGTACAAGTCCTTTGACCAAGTATTTTTTCTGGCCTCGCAATGATGCCTGGGAAGAATTAAAAAAGGAATTAGAGGCTAAACACTGGATTAGTGACCTAGATCGGGTCGAATTGCTCAATAAAGCCACAGAAGTGATTAACTACTGGCAAGAGGAAGGCAGAAAACGACCGATGGCAGAAGCTCAATTGAAGTTCCCCGAAGTTGCCTTTACAGGTAGCGCCTGAGCGGTGCCACATCCTCACTGTTAAGTGGTAAGATATTTTAGAGTTAGCAGCGCCCTAGGCGCTGTTTTTACTCCACAACCCATCAAAGTATGAGGTTTGGCATCTAGAAAAACAAGCGGTATATGTTGTTTTTATCTCGTCAAGCTGTCATTACACCAGTAGTAGGCTGTTTGTCTCTCCTGGCAGTTAGCTTAATTCAATTGCCTCAACTGGAAAACTTGTTAAAAACTAAACGAAGCACCTCCCTAGAGGCTCTAGAAAGAGACATTAGCGCTGAAACTATTCGGCTTAATTTTTTGAAAAAAACTCCCAGTTTTGGCTATGATAACTTACTAGCCAACTGGGCTTATCTTGGTTATTTACAATACTTTGGCGATGAAGCAGCCCGTGAGCAAACTGGTTATGCTTTGAGTCCAGAATATTTTGAAATTGTTTTAAAACACGACCCGCGATTTTTACCAGCTTATTTAAGTCTTTCTACTAGTGTCTCTATTTACGCTGGTATGCCAGAACGGTCTATAGAACTAATAGATCAGGGTTTACAGTCCTTGTCTCCCTGGGTTCCTCAAAGGTCATATTATGTTTGGCGTTATAAGGGAATAGATCAGTTATTATTTTTAGGAGATCAAAAATCAGCCCAAGAATCTTTTGCAACCGCAGCACAATGGGCTAGTAATTTTTCAGATGAAGAAAGTCAATCAATCGTTGCCAGTTCTCAGCAAACGGCTAACTTCTTAAGTCAAAATCCTGACAGCAAAAACGCGCAAATAGCAGCCTGGGTAATGGTGTTAAATAATCAAGTTGATGATAAAACTCGTGCTAGAGCAATTAGTGAAATAGAAGCATTGGGGGGGAAGGTGATAGTTACCCCACAGGGTAACAGAATTTTGTTCCCCACATCGGATGAATGAAAACTTACCCCGGCTTGGCTGAGAAGCCGGCAAGTTGGGAATTTTTCAACTAGCGAGGTTAGTCTTATTTATTGGTACAAGGGCAAACTGATTAAGTCCCAGACCCTAGAATTAGATATTTATGATCCGGGGTTAGTTTATGGGGCTACAGTGTTTACAACAATGCGGGTTTATGAGCAATGCCTGGATAGTAGTTTAACTAACTGGGGGGCACATTGCCATCGCCTACTTGACTCATTAAAACATTTTAACTGGTCAGAACCAAACTGGAATCTAGTCCGTCAAGGTGCAGCAACCCTGGGGGAAATTTTCCCCATTCTCAGAATTACCCTTTTTCCTGATGGGCGGGAATGGATAACAGGGAGATTATTACCACCGGATTTAGCAATAAAGCAAGCACACGGTATTACCACAACTTTGGCAATGTCCAACTTTTATCGCAGTCTTCCTGCTCATAAAACCGGCAACTACCTGAGTGCTTGGTTAGCCAAAACCCACGCCCAACAGTTAAATTCTCAAGAAGCAATACTAATTAATGAAGCTGGTCATTGGCTAGAAACTACCACCGGTAACCTGTGGGGATGGCAAAATGGTAATTGGTGGACACCACCATTAACAGGGGGAATTTTGCCGGGAATAGTGCGATCGCAATTAATCAAAAAGCTGCCCATGGTCAGGGAATCACCTTGGCATCAAGACTTGGTGCGGGGATTTGAAGCCATCGCCTACACTAATAGTGTGGTAGAGATTATCCCCATTCACACCGTCCACCAGCCCACAGGCTCGCTAGAATACAATCCCTACCATCCTTGTTTTGCACAAATCAGGGGGTTTTTCTAACATGACAGCACCACAATTATGTTATACCTTAAGATAAGTTAACATAATTCTTAATAATGCCCTCTCATATCCGAGAAGCTACGCTAAGTCACAAAAAATACAGGAGGATAGACCTCAGTGAATAAAAGATGGAGAAACGCGGGGCTGTATGCGCTGCTTTTTATAGTTGTGATTGCTCTAGGTACAGCATTCTTTGACAAACAACCCCAAACTAGAGAAACATGGCGATACAGTCAATTTATTCAAGAAGTTGACAATGGCAGAGTAGATAGAGTGAGTCTGAGTGCAGACCGCTCTACAGCACTTGTTACCTCCAGAGATGGTGACAAAAAGATAGTTAATTTAGTCAACGACCCCGATTTAATCAATAACTTGACGGCAAAAGGCGTTGATATCACTGTTCTGCCCCAAACAGACGAAGGATTTTGGTTTAAAGCACTGAGCAGTTTATTTTTCCCTGTATTGCTTCTAGTGGGTTTATTCTTCTTGCTCCGCCGCGCTCAAACCGGGCCTGGTAACCAAGCCATGAACTTTGGTAAGTCCAAAGCAAGAGTACAAATGGAACCACAAACTCAAGTAACCTTTGGTGATGTCGCAGGTATTGACCAAGCCAAACTGGAATTAAACGAAGTAGTGGACTTTCTTAAAAATGCCGATCGCTTCACCGCAGTAGGAGCAAAAATACCTAAAGGTGTATTATTGGTTGGCCCTCCTGGTACTGGTAAAACCCTTCTAGCTCGTGCTGTAGCCGGAGAAGCTGGTGTACCCTTCTTCTCCATCTCTGGGTCTGAGTTTGTAGAAATGTTTGTAGGTGTGGGTGCTTCCCGCGTCCGCGACTTATTTGAGCAAGCTAAAAGCAACGCTCCTTGTATCGTCTTTATTGATGAAATTGACGCTGTAGGTCGTCAACGGGGTGCCGGTTTAGGCGGAGGTAACGACGAACGGGAACAAACCCTGAACCAATTACTCACAGAAATGGATGGTTTTGAAGGCAATACAGGCATTATCATTATTGCTGCCACTAACCGTCCGGATGTTTTAGATGCAGCCCTATTGCGTCCTGGTCGTTTTGACCGTCAAGTAGTTGTTGATCGTCCTGACTATGCGGGACGCAGCGAAATTCTCAAAGTTCACGCCCGTGGTAAAACCTTAGCTAAGGATGTAGACCTAGATAAAATCGCCCGTCGTACTCCCGGTTTTACAGGTGCTGATTTATCTAACTTGCTCAACGAAGCAGCAATTTTAGCAGCACGGCGCAATTTAACAGAAATCTCTATGGACGAAGTTAATGATGCCATTGACCGCGTGTTAGCAGGTCCAGAAAAGAAAGACCGGGTAATGAGCGAGAAGCGCAAAACCCTAGTAGCATATCACGAAGCCGGTCACGCCTTAGTTGGTGCTTTAATGCCGGACTATGACCCAGTACAAAAAATCAGCATTATCCCTCGTGGTCGTGCTGGTGGTTTAACTTGGTTTACCCCCAGTGAAGACCGTATGGATACAGGGTTATACAGCCGCGCTTATCTGGAAAATCAAATGGCTGTAGCTTTAGGTGGTCGTCTAGCTGAAGAATTAATCTTTGGTGAAGAAGAAGTTACCACAGGTGCTTCCAACGACCTGCAACAAGTAGCCCGTGTAGCCCGTCAAATGGTTACCCGCTTTGGTATGAGCGATCGCCTCGGACCCGTGGCCTTGGGTCGTCAGCAAGGTAATATGTTCTTAGGCAGAGATATCATGTCCGAGCGTGATTTCTCCGAAGAAACAGCCGCAGCCATTGATGAAGAAGTTCGTAAACTCGTGGATGTAGCTTATACACGTGCTAAAGAAGTATTAGTTAACAATCGCCACATCCTCGATCACCTCGCCAATATGCTGGTTGAGAAAGAAACGGTAGATGCTGAGGAATTGCAAGAAATTTTGACCAATAACGATGTCAAAACTGCTGCTTTTGCCTAATTAACCTCCTTGGCAATTTAACTAAAATTAGGGTAGTTCTGAGAACCCCAGAACTACCCCAACTTTTTGGGCGGTGTAGCTGGTAGTCGGGACTTCAGTAAAACCCTGTTCCCTATTCCCTATCCTTATTGACTCACCTTAACTTTGGAATAGCCCGCCTGATGTTCCTTGCGCCAAGCATGGGGAGGTAAACCATGATGTTGGCGAAACTGACGGGAAAAATGCGAAACATCTTGATAACCCAATGCTCTAGCAATTTGCTCTACTGTTTGTTGATCATTTTGTAATAAAAACCGCGCTCCCTCCATCCGGCGTTTAACAATCCAACTATTTATAGTCTCTCCTGTCTGTTTTCCTACTTGATTAGTTAAGTATGCAGGTGAATAACCAACTGCTTCCGCTACATCACATAGTGTAATTCCTTCGTGATAATGAGCCTCAATAAAGTCAAACACTTTTTTTAACTGGGGAATACAAGGAAATATTGACTGAGGTTGATTCAAAGCTGAAGTGTCATCTGCTAATGATGATTTTTGAGCTTCCTGAAATTTAGCTGCGCACCAACTTTGTAAAAAAGCTTGTCTTTGCAACTGGGTAGTAATTGTCCGCAACAATTCATCTAATGTAAAGGGTTTAGTAATATAGTCATCCGCACCTAACTCCATCCCCTTACGAACAGCTTTTCTAGTGGAGCTACCAGTGATAAAAATAAAAGGAATAATTGCCGTAACAGGATCTTGGCGTAGCGTAGTTAGAACACCATAGCCATCTATATCAGGCATAGTAACATCACAAACAACCAAATCTGGTACATTCTCTTGTGCCTTTTGAATACCCGTAAAACCATTTTCAACACTCATAACATCAAAACCTTTACCCCGAAGACCTTTTACATAAAGATTGCGGCTGACAGTATCATCTTCAATTACCAGAATTTTTTTCACTGATTCGTCATTCATTTTCTAGCACCCTAAAATTTAGCTGGAAACTGACAAAATTAATGGTTTATTGTCTCAAATCATAACCAGGAAAAAACAGATTATTCCTGAATTAATGGCAACATAACAGTAAAAGTACTACCGACACCTGCTTCACTTTCCACAGTAACTTTACCCCCATGCAAATCTACAAGAGTTTTGATAATCGATAATCCCAGTCCAGTACCAGGTATATTATCAACATTGCTCCCACGAAAAAAAGGCTCAAATAATCTTTGTTGATCTTCTAATGGAATACCAATACCCTGATCTTTAACCTGGAAAATTACCTGGCCATGATCACAACCAAGTGTGAAATCAACACTCCGGTGAGAAACAGAATATTTAATGGCATTATCCAGCAAATTTTGCAAAATAGGTTCTAGCAACTTTGCATCAACCCAAGCAGTGAAAAAGTCAAATCGACTCACAAAACTAATTGGCTTTTCCCTCCTACTCATATGTATTTGTGATACTAAATTATGACAGAACTCTACTAAATCAAGCCGTTGAGGCTGAAAGTGTATCTTGGCTGTTTCTGCCTTAGCAAAATACAAAGTATCATCTAAAATCTGGTTGATTTGTTGGATAGCTTTTTCAATATGCCCAAGCAATGGTTGTATTTTTTTATCTGTGTGTTTGTTCACCTGTTCCTTAAGTAAACTATTGGAGAATGAAATAATATTCAGTGGAGTACGCAATTGATGACAAACCATAGAAAGAAAACACCCTCTTAGTTCACTCAGTTGTTTTGCTTGTTCTAAAGCTTGATTAATGTCCGATTCTACATTTTTGTAATCTGTAATATCAATATCCGTAATCAGTTCCATTGGTTTACCTGGAAAATTGAGCATTTCATCAACTTTGGCAAGGGCGCAACTTAGCCAGCTTTATGTGCCATCTTTATTCTATTAATTCATAAATTCTCTGATTTGTACAGGGGATAAAGACGAAAAAATATTAACAATAATATGTAAAGTTGTTTAATTTTTATGCACTGGTAAAAATTTAAATACATATTAGTTTTATCAGTCATCTTCCTTAAGAAATACATCTGCTGAAATAAAATGAAATAAAAATAAATGAGGATGAGATTATTTGTTTCAATAACCACAATTTTATCATGAAATATTGATTTATCCCGTATTTATATATCTATAGAAATAGAAAAACCAGTTTTTATCTACATGAGTATTTTCCTGATTTCAAATGAGAAACTGATCTGATTCTCTTCAGATTCATCAAATAATAACCATTGCATTTAGCTAATATAATCACAAAAAAACTGACAAGCTAATCCAAAATAAATTGATTGCAAATATCTGATTATTATTTTAAGAATCACAAGATGATCATGTAATGCAACCATACCTATCACAGCGAAAAATATGACAACCCTATCAAAAAAATATTGATTGCAAATATATTTTTATTAATTCTAAGATGATTCCCATCAGCACAGTCAAGACTGTGTAACCGTGACAAGAAATCTAGTCACTGCCCTCACAAGCATCTCAGAAGAATTAATGAGTATTCCACCATCTGGTCATAACAAACAGATTGGTATTAGAGATTCTTTGTACAGTGATTGTCTATCAAATAGCCTTTTTGCAAATTTCTGGAATTAAGTTAAATAAATGAGTCCCAACTATACTGATGCCAATACTTCTCAAATCACTACTGAATTATACAAGGAATTGTCAGTAAACAACTACTCAGAATCTTCCCCTAACGGTTCTCAACAGTTGGAAAAAGTAGAGCAAAACAAGGACATTCAACCTTTCTTGCTCAACCAACCTCCTCAACTGTCAGTTGCCGAAGCGATCGCCCAAATATTAGAAACACTAGGTATAGAATATGCCTTTGGAGTAGCCGGCGGCGCAATAGCTAACCTATGGAACGCCCTTTCTAATAGCAACATACAAGTATTCAACTTCCGCCACGAAGCAGGGGCTGCATTTGCCGCTACTGAAGCCTACTTTGCCAACCATCGCCCCACTGTAATCTTTACCACCGCAGGACCTGGAATCACTAACGCCCTCACTGGTTTATTCGCCGCCCGTGGAGAAGGAGCAAAAGTAATTTTATTATCAGCCTGCACCTCAGCATCCCAAAGAGGAAAATGGGCAATTCAAGAAACCAGCACCTACACCCTACCCAGTAGCGGTATCTTCACTCCAGGGACCATATTCAACTACGCCATCACTTTAGAATCCCCAGACCAAATTCCCCAAATCTTCCGGAAAATAGCCCTTGGGTTGGCACAACCAGGACCTTTTGTTGCCCATTTAAGCATCCCTACCGCCATCCAAACCAACTTAATTGATTCCTTACCCCCATTAGACATACCAACATTTTCCTACCCCCCCAGTCCAGAAACCATTACCAAAACCATAGAACTACTATCCACAGGCACATTCGCCATGTGGCTGGGTTTTGGCGCACGTCACGCCGCAGATGAAATTCGCATCTTAGCCGAAAAAACTGGCGCAGCAGTTATGTGTTCCCCTCGTGGTAAAGGCATCTTCCCAGAAAATCATCCCCAGTTTGTTGGTGTGACCGGGTTGGCCGGTCATAGTTCAGTCCTCACCTATATGGAAGAACACACCCCCCAACGCACCCTAGTATTAGGAACCCGCCTAGGAGAACCCACATCATTCTGGAACAAAACCATGGTTCCCCCCCAAGGTTTTATTCATGTAGATATCGACCCAGAAGTTCCAGGAGTAGCTTATCCACACGCAGAAACATTCCCCATTCAGTGCGACATCAAAGCTTATCTCCAACAATTACTACAACAATGGGAGGAAATTCCTACCATCACACACATATCCCTGCCCCATCCACAGCCCCCCATCATCACCCACGCCGCCACAGTAGATGATAGTCCAGTGCGCCCGGAATTTTTAATGGCAGCCATTCAAAAAATCATTGTAGAAGGTAGTGATGCTGTGATTATGGCCGAATGTGGTAACTCCTTCACCTGGTCAACTCATCTACTGCGGTTTGACCACCCCCAGCGTTACCGAGTTAGCACTGGTGTAGGGGCCATGGGTCACACTGCAACAGGAGTGTTAGGAGCGGCCCAAGCCCGAAAAGGTAAAGCAGTAGCCATTGTTGGCGACGGAGCTATGTTAATGAACAACGAAATTAGCACAGCCGTTAAATATAACATCCCCGCAGTGTGGATTGTACTCAACGATGCCCGTTACAATATGTGCCATCAAGGCATGAAAACCCTAGGTTTACAAGGCGCAGATGCAGAAATGCCGGAAACTAACTTTACCATGATCGCTCGCGGCATGGGAGCAGAAGCAGTGGGAGTAGTGCGGGAATCAGATTTAGAACCAGCATTAAACCAAGCCATGGTTGCCAAAGTTCCCTTTCTCGTTGATGTTGTCATTGACCCAGACCAACCAGCCCCCTCTGGTGGTAGAAACAAAAGTCTAGCAGCTCAAGGGGTGACAACAAAGCAAATTAACGGTAGTAAACCAGCCTCATTTCCTGCACTTTAACCAATCAGCACAATGCCACTGTTTGAAACTGTAAAAGACATGGGTCATGAACAGGTGCTATTCTGTCATGGCAAAAATCCTCCCATAAAAGCAATTATCGCCATCCATAACACCAGCCTGGGTCCAGCTATGGGAGCCACAAGACTCTACCCTTATGTGAGTGAGGAAGATGCACTAACAGATGTGCTGCGCCTCAGTCGAGGTATGACCTACAAGGCAGCCTGCGCTAACATCCCCATGGGAGGAGGAAAGGCAGTAATTATAGCCCATCCCCAGCAAAAAACCCCAGAACTGCTCAAAGCCTATGCAGGTTTTATCAACAACCTCAACGGACAGTTCATCACAGGACAAGATATTAACCTCACCCCTGAAGATGTACGAGTAATTCGTGAACAAACTAAATACGTGGTAGGAGGAGAAGAAAAATCCGGCGGACCCGCCCCCATCACAGCCCTAGGAGTATTTCTAGGCATCAAAGCCGCAGTACAAGCCCATTGGCAAAGTCGAGAACTTCAAGGGCTGAAGGTGGCTATTCAAGGACTAGGAAATGTTGGTAAAAATGTCTGCCGTTACTTACACGAACATAAAATCAAACTTTATGTCAGCGATGTAGATCCAGCTAAAACGGCAGAAATGCAGCAACTTTTTAACGCTACAGTTGTTAGTAACCAAGAAATTTACTCACAAGATGTTGATATCTTCGCTCCCTGCGCCCTAGGCGGAATCATCAACCAGCACACAATACCCCAACTCAAAGCAAAAATCATCGCTGGCGCTGCTAATAATCAACTAGCAGATGAAAAAACACATAGTCAAATGCTCACCGAAAAAGGTATTACCTACTGCCCAGATTATGTGATTAATGCCGGGGGTTTAATTAATGTTTACAACGAAATGATTGGCTATGAAGACACTAAAGTTATGCAGCAAGTACATCAAATTTATGACACCCTGCTCACCATTTTCGACATAGCTAAACGCAAAAATATCACTACTAACGAAGCCGCACAGCAACTGGCAGAATATCGCATCATTAACACCAAAAAAAACCAAATTATCAATAACTAACTGGAGTCACTAATGGAAAAAAATTCATTTGCTACATCAACCTACATCGCCGCCTCCCCTGAAAGAGTTTTTGAATATCTGTGCGGTTTAAAAAACCTAGATGAATGGACACTCTTTAGCCGGATGATCAAGCAAATAGACCAAGACACCTGGCTAGGAACAGCATCAGGTTATCAAAAAAACCTCTACTACCATGTGAAGAAACTAGAAAATGAGCTTTTTTACGGCATTGAATGGCATTGCGGATTTGAATATAACAACTACTTCCAAGTATACCCCGTTCTCCTCTTTCCCCCCCATTACATCGACCCAGAAACAGACGAAACAGGTGTGTATTTTCATTGGTTGAGCTTTGTTGACCCCAAACGACAAACCCCTATGATTATGCAGGGTATTCACACCGTACACACATCAGAAACTCGCTCCTTAAAAGCCATTCTAGAACGCCAAGGCGGACGCAGCACAGCAGCAAAGGGTCGTTACTTTATCGACACTGATACCATCTATGTTGATGCACCTGTTGATATGGGGATTGACTATTTATCGGACTTGGAAAAAATGGATGAGTGGGCCCATTTATTGCGACTAACTAAGCAGATTAATTCCCAATCTGGAGAATTTAAAGATGAATATGAGCAAAAAGTAAAAATTTCCCTGCGTCCACACAAATTAAGTAAATATCACTTACTAGAACAAGAGTACTTTTATCCAGATTACGGATTTTACCAGCGTTCTGTGGCTTTACTTATTCCCACAGCCTATGCCTTTGCTGACCCTGAAGCATCTGGATTTATCCTACATCGAATCACCTTTTGGCACACAGATCAACTCCTTGCCCACGGCAAACTACAAATTGAAGACTTTGGCGCTGAAAGTATGAACATTAAAAGAATGTTAGAAGCCCAAGCGGGTAATATGCAGTCTTTTGATTTGGGGATGAGTTATATCCCAAAGTCTCATAAATAAATTCTTGGTTTTCCCTGTGAAGATGCGCTCTCATTATGTAACTAACTGTAAATGAACATCAAGCATTTGACTATTACCCTCCTTAGTCTATATCTAACAGCTATGTGGGGTATGAAATCAGCCACCGCCGCATCCTTTACAGTCGTAGCCGACGGCTTAAATAATCCCGGTGGGTTAAGCTTTGGTCAAGATGGTAAACTATACATCACTGAAGGCGGAAGCGGAGGAGACAGCCCCTGTGTTCCTCCCCCCAGTGGTAGCGGTGATTCCTTATGTTTAGGCAATAATGGTGTCGTTAGCGTTATTGATAACGGTGAAGTAAAACCGATATTAACAGGACTACCCTCTTTAGCCCGCACTGATGGAACTAGAGCCGCAGGACCCCGGGACATTCAATTTGATCCCACAGGCCAAGCTTATATATTACTAGGATACGGCGCTAATCCCACCTTTCGCGATCGCTTAGGAGAAACCGGACTAGGAACCATCATAACCCCAGACCTTGACAACAACACCTGGACAAGCATTGCAGATATCTCCAACCATGAACTTGTCAACAATCCCGATGGTGAAGACTTAAACAGTAACCCTTTAAAATTCATTATTGATGGTAATCAAATGATTACCATAGACTCAGCAGCTAACAGCCTAGTCAGCTACGACATAGAGCAAAATACAATACAAACCCTGGCAGTATTTCCCCAGCAACAAATTATCAATCCAGTCTTCCCCCCCGGGGCTTCTCCCTCCCCGGAACCAGAGCAAATATCAACCGAAACAGCACAAACTACAACTCAATCAGTGCCCACCGCAATCACCCAGGGACCAGACAATGCCTACTACATAAGTGAGTATACAGGGTTTCCTTTTCCGGAAGGTGGAGCGAAAATATACCGAGTTGGCGATGACGGAACACCAACAATTTATGCAGATGGGTTGACTCAACTCATAGACCTAGACTTTGACCCAGAAGGCAACTTATACGCCCTGCAATACGCCAACGAATCAGCCTGGAAGGGTAACCCAGCAGGTTCTTTAATCAAAATAGCCCCCGACGGCACACAAACCACTGTTCTCAGTGGTAACGGATTAGAATCCCCCACAGGCTTAAGCATCAGTGATGACGGTGTAATTTATATCGCCAACCGAGGCGATCGCCCGTGGGCAGGGCAAATCATCCGCGTAACCAACACCCAATCAGTACCCGAACCCCACACCCCATATACACCATTAATTTTCAGCACCTTGGGTTTAATTTGCTTCACCAAGAAACATAAATTTTTACTCAATAAACACTAACTATCAACCCCAGAAACCATGAAACTCAAGTCATTTACTATCACACTCCTAACCTTTTGTGCCGCATCCCTAGCCAGCAGCACTGCTGCGGCCGCCGCCACCTTATCAGTAGTCGCAGATAACCTTAACAACCCCCGCAACTTTGACTTTGCCCCGGACGGCAGCATTTACCTAACAGAAAGCGGCTCAGGAGGTGACGGTAAAGACGGTCGATGTGTACCCTCACCCAGCGCCCAATATATACCCCTATGTTCTGGAGAAACAGCCTCTCTGATTAAAATCACCCCAGACGGTAACAAAGAAACAGTCATACCCAACCTGCCATCCTTAGCTCTAACCCCTTCTGGAGAACAAGCAGCAGGACCTGCCGACTTTAAATTTGATTCTCAAGGAAACGCTTATCTTTTATACGGCTTTGCAGGGAACCCCAACACCAGACAAGAACCCTTAAACACCCCCCTGCTAGGACAACTATATAAAGTAGACCTAGAAACCAACACCTTCACCAGCCTGGCAGACTTCGCCCAATATGAACTAGACAACAACCCAGACGGCAGCGACGTTATTAGTAACCCCTATGCTTTAGAAATACAAGACGACACAGCCTATGTAGTAGATGGAGGGGGGAACACAATATATTCCGTGGGACTTGATGGTAGTGGCATCAAAAACGTAGCCAAATTCCCAGAAAAAGTACTACCAGCCGAACAACTAGAATTTCCCACACTTCCAGAAGGAATAGTAGACCCCACAGGAGGCGCACCATTACCCCCCGGCTTTACCACAGCCACCAACGGCTTACCAGTATCAAATCAATCAGTTCCCACTGGGATAACTATAGCCCCCGATGGCAGCTTAACAGTCAGCGAATTTACTTACTTTCCCTATCCAGAAGAAGAAGCCCGCATTTATACAGTTAACCCTGACGACTTATCAATAGAAACCATAGCCGACGGTTTCACCCAACTAACCGGGGTAGCATACGACCCAGAGGGTAATTTATACGCTTTGCAACACCTCGACCAATCAGAATGGAAAGCCATAGAACAAGGCGGTAACATCATCGGTGATGTCAGTGGTTCTCTGATCAAAATAGCTCCAGATGGTACACGCACCACGATTTTGAGTGGCGACGACGGACTAGAACTAGCATCTGGTTTAGCCTTTGGACCCGACGGCAACCTATATACATCCAATTACTCTCGCCTATCGGGAACAGGGCAACTAGTCAGAATTGACCTAACACCAGAGAAAGTACCCGAACCCGCCGCAATTGGGGCAATAGTAGCCGTGGCTTTGAGCATTTTTTCCAAAACCAAAAGCAAAAATTTATCCCCCGATTAACCGTTATAAACGCCTTACATCCTGGAAGTAAACCAACCCAACCCTAAAAAAACCATTAATAGGAGTTCAACTTAATGGCACTCGTAAAAAAATTGTCCATGGCATTAGCAAGTGCTGGGTTAATCACCCTCACAGCAACCAGTCCAGCAGCAGCCTTAAATTTAAAATACGAAACCAGCATAGGCAGACCTGCTACATTTACCGATAATGACTTTCCCGGAGTTCCAGGAGTATTAACGGTTCCCCAAGGGATAGGAGTAGAAGACTCCACCGGAAACATATTTGTCAGCAATGGCAGAGGTATAGACCGAGTGGATGTATTTGATAGTCAAGGCAACTACATCAAAGGCATAGGCAGCACTGGAACTGGACCAGGAGAATTTGACGAACCGGCTGACCTGAGATTTAACCCCATCACCGGAGACCTGCACGTAGGAGACGTTTTCAACAGTCGAATTAATGTATTCGATGCCCAAGGCAATTACAAAACTTCCTATGGTTCCTTTAGCGGTCCGGTAGAAGACAGATTATTTTTTGGTCCTGGGGGAATGGACTTTGACGCAGCCGGCAACTTATACGTAAGTGATTTTAGTGCTGATGTTATCAAAGTATATAATCCCCAAGGAGAACAAATTAAAACCATAGGTAGCCCCGGCAGTGAACCAGGTCAATTTTCAGGTCCTGGAGGTTTAATAATTTCCGACACCACAGGTAAAATTTACGTCAACGACCAATATAACGGACGGGTTCAAGTCCTGGACCCGGAAGGTAACTTTCTCTTTGCCTTTGGCTCCACAGGTTCTGAGCCGGGACAATTCAAAGAACCCATCGGCATAGATGTAGATGAGTATGAAAATATTTACGTAGCCGACTCTCAAAACAGCCGGGTTCAAGTCTTCGATGCCAACGGCAACTTTCTCACATCCTTTGGTGAACCCACCCGCGATGCTAACGGAGACATAGTTCCACCCCCCACCCCACCTGCATTAGGAGGCACAACCCCTTACGGTGACCCCATAGACCTAGAACCAGGTAAATTTAACTGGACAGCGGGACTACACTACAACGATGACAAAATTTACGTAGGTGATTTTTTTCAAGGTCGCATCCAAGTCTTAGAAGTAGAACGCACAGCCAGAGTACCAGAACCAACCGCCTTGTTAGGTTTAGGACTGTTCGGGCTAGGGTCTACAGTTGTAAAACTGCGAAGAAACAGACTAAGAAACAGTAATTAATTGAGAAAATTCGGCGTTGGTCATCTTCAATCACGCAACGCCGATTTTTTCTCTGGTGTCAGAGAAAAAAACCAAAATATCAAAGTGTTACCATGATAATAATAATGCCAAATGTAGTTTATAGACAACAAACCAATATTTACAACCTGTTATTACATTGGCTATCACAGCAAATTAGTCATGAAACCTTAACATGGCTAGAGCAAACAACAGAACAAATCACCCATCAAACAATTTTCCAGACATTTAGTCTCACACCTCATCACATAGGCAAACAACCACTACAACTCAGCCCCAAAGACCGACAAGCTTTAGCAGACATGGAAGATGGTTGGTGTCCTAGTCATTGGAGAGTAGACCAAACCGCTCGCACTTTATTAGTGTTAGCCCTAGCCGAGAAATACCCAGATAAATATCAGCAAATATTAGAGCAGTTATTCACCACCGCAGACTTGGAAGAATTAATTGCCTTATATCAAGCCTTACCACTGCTCCCCGACCCAGAAAAACTACAAAACCGAGCTGCCGAAGGAGTACGCAGCAATATTACCACAGTTTTTGATGCGATCGCCCTACGCAATCCGTACCCAGCCCGGTACTTTTCCAATGCTGCATGGAATCAAATAGTATTAAAAGCCTTACATTTAGGGAGACCGCTTCATTTAATTTCTGGGCTTCAACTCCGGGTTAATAAAGACCTCAGCAAAAAGTTAATCAACTACGCCCACGAACGCCACAGCGCCCATCGTCCCATCCCCGCCCAAATTTGGCAACTAGTAGAGCCTTGACCAATAACTATTACCTATTCCCTGTATGATGTTTTATGATGTTTATTGACCCCCACATACACATGACCTCCCGCACCACCGACGACTATGAAAAAATGAGCCAAGCAGGTATAGTCGCCGTCATTGAACCAGCATTTTGGTTAGGACAACCCCGGACTAACATTGGTTCCTTTCAAGATTATTTCAGCAGTCTATTGGGCTGGGAGAGATTCCGCGCCTCTCAATTTGGCATTAAACACTACTGCACCATAGGTTTAAATTCCAAAGAAGCCAATAACGAAGCCTTAGCAGCAGCAGTCATGGAAATACTGCCCTTGTATGCTTGTAAACAAGGTGTAGTAGCCATTGGAGAAATTGGCTATGATGACATCACCCCAGCAGAAGATAAATATTTTCGCCTCCAACTAGAACTAGCCAAACAACTAAACAAACCGGTGATGATACACACCCCCCACCGGGATAAAAAAGCCGGAACAATACGCAGCATGGATGTTTGTGTTGAACATGGCTTAGATCCAAACCTAGTCATCATAGACCATAACAACGAAGAAACCGTAGCAGAAGTGTTAGAACGAGGTTTTTGGGCAGCTTTCACAATTTACCCCCATACCAAAATGGGCAACGCCCGCATGGTAGAAATTATCCGGGAATATGCAGGAAACACCCCCACCGGACGTGACAACATCCAACGAATAATTATAGATAGTAGCGCTGACTGGGGAATTAGCGACCCCTTAGCAGTCCCCAAAACAGCTTGGTTAATGCTAGAGCGAGGAATACCCCAGGAAGATGTAACAGCCGTGTGTTATCAAAATGCCCTTTCTGCCTATAGCCAAAGCGGAGAGATAACAGGATCACACTGGCTAGAAACAGTCCCCATCGACCAGCGCCAAAAGTTTCATGACAATTCAATACTCAGGGGACAAGAACCAATAGTAGATTTTTGCCCTGAAAACACATTAATTTCATAAAGCCAAACCAAAACATGAAAAGCGTTAAAGTAAATTCTCAGAGCCTGTGGGCATATCTGCAACTAACCCGCCCGGCTAATATAATTACCGCTTGGGCTGACATCCTAGCCGGCATAGCAGCATCAGGTTATCTCACCATCACCCAAGACCCCCCACCATGGAACTTTATCCCTCCAGTGTGGTTACTGATAGCCACCACTGGTTTATATGGCGGAGGCGTTGTACTTAATGACCTATTCGACATGGAAATAGATTTGTTAGAGCGACCAGAGCGCCCCATCCCTGGGGGTACAGCATCCCCTCAAGTAGCAGCCCTTCTGGGGGGTTGGCTGTTAAGTGTAGGTATAGTGGCTGCCTCTCAAGTTTCTTTTTTTAGTGGTGGGTTGGCTTTGACTATAGCAGCAGCGGCTTTATTTTATAATGCCTTTGGCAAGCACTATACTATTCTTGCTCCCATTAATATGGGCTTATGCCGTGGGGGTAACTTGCTGTTAGGTGTCAGCATCACGCCGGCAATAGTGGGAGAATATTGGTTTTTAGCATTGATTCCCATTGTTTACATAGCCGCTATTACTCTTTTAAGTCGAGAAGAAGTGCATGAAGCGCATCTGACTACAGCAGTAATGGCACTGTTGATGATAGTGATGGTGATTTTAGGTTTGTTAACCCTGGGACTATTCACAAACTACCATCTTTTAACAGCCCTACCCTTCCTGATATTTTTCATGATTCAAATCTTGTCACCCCTAATTAATGCTCTGCAACAACCCACCCCTGAATATATGAGATTAGCGGTTAAAAGTGGGGTTATATCAGTAATTATATTAGATAGTTGTTTAGTTGCTGGGTTTGCAGGTTGGATATGTGGGTTACTGGTTTTGAGCTTGTTGCTTATATCTACTAAACTTTCACAAATATTTGCAGTAACCTAAATACAGTCAAAATAATTATCCCTAATATCATATTCGCTTAATGATCGTCTTGTAACACAAGCATCCTGCTTGTTAATTTTGAATACTGCTGATTTAATTACAGTGCCCGCCAAACATTAACATTCTATGCACATTTTAATTTATTCCTACAACTACTACCCAGAACCAATTGGAATTGCCCCTTTAATCACTGAATTAGCAGAAGGACTAGTTAAGCAAGGTCATAAAGTCCGCGTAGTTACGGGGATGCCCAACTATCCCCAACGCCAAATTTACCAGGGATATCAAGGTAAATGGTACTTAACTGAAGAAAAAAATGGTGTGATAATTCAGCGCAGTTATCTACACATTAAAAACAAACCCAAGCTATTAGACCGCCTATTGCTAGAGTTAAGCTTTATCTGTACAAGTCTACCACAGGCACTCAAACACAACCCACCGGATATAATTTTATTAACAACTCCCCCTTTACTAGCTTCTTTACCAGTCAGCTTGCTAAGTCGGCTATATAAAGCCCCAGTGGTGCTAAATGTGCAAGATATTCTTCCCCAAGCTGCCATAGATATTGGATTAATCAAAAATAAATTGATGATTGGACTTTTAACAGCCATAGAAAAATTTGCATATCACCAAGCCCACACTATCAGTGTTATTAGTGAAAAGTTTAGACAAAATTTAATTAATAAGGGAGTCCCCCATAAAAAAATAGTTTGCATACCCAATTGGGTCAATGTCAATTTTATTCGCCCTACTAATAAAAACAATCAATGGCGAGCCATTCATCAACTAAATAGTAAATTTATCGTACTTTATTCAGGTAATATTGCCTTAACACAAGGACTAGAAACAGTAGTAGAAGCAGCAGTTCGCCTGGGTGAAATTAAAAATATTGTGTTTGTGATTGTTGGGGAAGCAAAAGCATTACAAAAATTGCAGCAATATTGTTTAAGTCGTCAGTCCAATAATGTACTACTATTGCCATTACAGCCACGAGAACAATTACCGCAAATGTTAGCGGCAGCTAATGTGGGGTTAATTGTGCAAAAACGTAATGTTACTTCATTTAATATGCCTTCAAAAATACCATTGCTGTTAGCTAGTGGTAGCCCTATTGTGGCTTCAGTTCCTAGAACTGGTACTGCTGCTCAAGCAATTGAACAAAGTGGTGGGGGTATAGTGGTAGAACCAGAATCACCCCAAGCCTTAGCAGATGCAGTAGCGAATTTATATCATAATCCCACTTTGGCAGCCAGGCTTGGTGAAAGAGGGAGAAAATTTGCGGTAGAAAACTATTCCTTTGACCAAGCTTTATATGCCTATGAACAGTTATTTTTTGATTTAATCTCTAAGCAAAAACCATCTGTGGATATCCTGTCAAAAATGACCTAAATTACATCAGTTATAGAAAATTGAAATATCATCAAATTAAGCGTATGAACCCAGAACAGCTTAAACAAATTAATCAAAGGTTAGTCACCAGAAACCGAAAAATTACTATTATCGGCGGTATGGGCAGAATGGGAAATTTATTTAGACAGCAACTTTCAGCAGCAGGTCATTATGTTAGTGTTCTTGAACAAAAAGATTGGGTGTATGCAGACCACCTGTTAAATCAAGCAGATTTAGTGTTAGTTAGTGTCCCCATTGAAAAAACCGTTGCGGTTATTAAGCGTGCAGCTGAGTATCTATCACCAAATACAGCCTTGTGTGATGTCACTAGTGTCAAAACTCAGGCTTCTCAAGCAATGCTGACATACCATTGCGGCCCTGTAATGGGACTACATCCTATGTTTGGACCTAATGTCAATTCATTCCGAGGACAAAAAGTGGTGGTGTGTCCAGGTAGAAATGATGATGCTTTTCAATGGTTATTAGATTTAATTACCAAACAGGGGGGTGAACTAATTACCAGCACTCCTGAAGAACATGATAAAATGATGGTAATTGTTCAAGCAACTCAGCACTTTTCTAGATTTAGTCTTGGTGTTTTCTTGAGTGCAGTTCAAGTTGACATAGAAAGTAGTTTGTCTATGTCAACACCTAGCTATCGTCAAGAAATAGAAATCCTTAAGCGCTTGTTTGCGCAAAACCCTAATTTATGTATTGACATCATACTGGCCACAGAAGAACGATGTCAAGCAATTAACTATTTAGCTGATACTTACAGCCGCTTGGCAAGGCTGGTGAGAAAAAAAGACCGTGCTGCATTACTCCAAGAATTTGAAACCGCCCAGGAATTTATGGGGTTACAAAATAACTCATCTTTAGTATGTTTGTCGGAAACTGGTTATTAAAATCATGCTGATAGATGTTTTTCACGATACCGCCTGCCCTTGGTGCAGAATAGGGCAAAAAAACCTTTTTGATGCTTTAGGACAATGGAAGAAAGAACCTGTAAACATTCGTTGGCATCCTTTTTTTCTTGATAGTTCTATTCCTCCAGAGGGATGTGACTTTCACAGCTTTATGCAGCAGCGAAAAAAACTCACAACTGTACAACTCCAACAAATGTTTAATCATGTGCGTTTGATGGGTGAGGCGGTAGGAGTGCAATTCAATTTTGATAAAATTCGTTCGGCTGTTAATACTCGACTTTCTCATCAACTAATTGCCATTGCTTCTACTGATTTGAGAAATAATATTGTTGAAGCAATTTATCAGGCTTATTTTGAATATGGTTTAAATATTGGTGATGTTGAAGTTTTAGTTAATGTTGGTAAAAGTTATCAAATGAATGAAAATTATCTGCGGCAATGTCTCACAGATACTTATAATATTCATATGGTGATTACTGAAGCCAAAAAAGCTCACTTGCAGGGCATTAATAGTGTACCTTGCTTTATTTTTAATAACCAAATCATGGTCAACGGTTCTCAGTCAGTAAATGTATTACTCCGAGCTTTAAACCGGTCTGCGTTTATAGAGGTATTGGCAAAACAATGGTAATCAACTTTTCTCCTCAAGCATTTTCTACTAAAGCAGCAATTAGTCAAAATATTACTGTTAATTTTAACTATCAAGTTCACTTTACCAAGGATTTATTTGATTTAAAAAATATTACTTTGGTAGAAGTAATCAACCCGGGACAAGAAGCAGGACAGAGCAAAATACTAGTGGTTGTGGATGGAGGATTATTAAATTTCCAACCCGCATTACTTGAGCAAATAGAAACATACACTAGTTTCTATGGCGAAATATTAAATTTAGCAGAAAAACCAATTATTGTCCCTGGGGGAGAGGCTGCGAAAAACCATCGCACTTGCTTAGACCAAATTCATCAAACTATCGACAAAAATGGCTTGTGTCGTCATTCCTACATCATAGCCATAGGGGGGGGTGCTGTGTTGGATTTGGTGGGATATGCTGCCGCTACTGCCCATCGGGGAATTCGTTTGATTCGAGTTCCTACTACAGTACTCGGACAAAATGATTCTGGTGTTGGAGTAAAAAACAGCGTCAATGCCTTTGGGAAAAAGAATTTTTTAGGTACTTTTGCCCCTCCTTATGCAGTGATTAATGATTCAGCTTTTTTGACTACTTTAACACAACGTGACTGGCGATCGGGTATTGCCGAAGCTGTTAAGGTGGCTTTGATTAAAGATGGTGATTTTTTTGATTTTATTCACACCAATACTACAGCCCTCAACCACCGAGAAGGGGAAATAATGCAGCAGCTGATTTATCGCTGCGCCCAATTACACTTACAACACATCGCTAACAGTGGTGATGCTTTTGAAAGTGGTTCATCCCGTCCTTTGGATTTTGGACATTGGGCTGGTCATAGATTGGAATGTTTGACTAATTATAGTTTACGTCATGGGGAGGCTGTGGCCATTGGAATGGCTTTAGATAGTACTTATTCTTATTTTCTGGGAAAACTTTCTTACTGGGAACTACAAAAAATAGTTACCACATTAAAGGCGCTGGATTTTATTTTATATGTGCCAGAGTTAGCTCAATATATATCCGAAGTTGATCACCCCCGCTGTTTATTCCGTGGTTTAAAAGAGTTTCGGGAACATTTAGGGGGTGAGTTATGTTTGACTTTGCTGGAAGGTATTGGTGAAAGCTGTGAGGTTGATTATGTAAATTTATCTCTGTATCAAAAAGCTGTTTGGCAGTTACAAAAATTTGCTCTTAGTTAAATTATGAAAATCGGAACAAATAAAATTTTTGATTTAACTTACTGTACCAATGTTCACCCAGGGGAAGAATGGAAACAAGTTTTGGCTAATTTAAAGCAATATATCCCCCCCCTGAAGGAGAAACTAGCAAGCCAAAAACCTCTGGGAGTTGGTTTACGTCTGGGGTCGGTGGCTGCACAACAATTAATCCTCAAACCAACTTTGACAGAATTACAACACTGGTTACAAGAACAACAGTTATATGTGTTTACTGTGAATGGCTTTCCCTACGGGAAATTTCATCAACAAGTGGTGAAAGACCAAGTTTATGCACCGGACTGGACAACAAAGGAGCGATACCAGTACACTTTACTACTCACAAGGATTTTGGCAGAGTTATTACCTAGCGGGGGTGAAGGTAGTATTTCTACTTTACCAGTGTCTTACAAACCTTGGCACAAAACCAGCCAAGGGCGTGCTGCTGTTATGGATAAAGCTAGTGTTTACATAGCCCAGTTGGTGGCTGATATGGTTTATATCTATCAACACTATGGTAAGTTGCTGCATTTAGATTTGGAACCAGAACCTGATGGGTTGATTGAAAACGGATCTGAGGTGGTGAATTTTTTTCAACAGCATTTACTACCTGTGGGAGGGGCTTTTTTGGTAAAGCATCTGGGGGTTTCTCTGGAAGTTGCGGAGGGCTATTTACTTAATCATGTCCGGGTTTGTTATGACACTTGCCATTTTGCTGTGGTGTATGAAAATCCGGTAGTGGTTTTCCAGCAGTTGGGGGCTGTGGGAATTCAAGTTGGTAAGGTTCAAGTTAGTGCAGCTTTACGGGTAAATATACCAGATGACTCGCTTTTACGTGGTGAGTTAACCAGACAATTGTATTCTTTTGCTGATTCTATTTATTTACACCAAGTTGTCGCCCGTGGAGATGATGATAAATTGTTTCATTATCGGGACTTGGGACAGGTTTTACCTCTTCTAGAAAAAACACTAGCCCAAGAATGGCGAATACATTTTCATGTCCCTGTTTTTGTGAATGATTATGGTTTGTTGCAGTCTACCCAAGAACATATTACAAGTGTGTTTAAGTTGCTGCATGATGGCTACAGCTGTACTCATTTAGAAATTGAAACTTACACTTGGGAGGTACTTCCTCCGGGGTTGAAGTTAGATTTATCAGACTCCCTAGCCAGGGAATATGAATGGGTACAAAAAAATTTTTATTATTTTTGATGACTTTCTAGAAATTCTTCAACAAATATAGCGAATTTTGCCAAAGTAGGTACGGTAGGGGAACCAGATACCGGCACTACAAGAGTTTTATCATTTACATTTCTATTTCTTTCACCTGCAATGTGCTGTAAATATAGCTTATGCAAAAAACTGTAGTAATTAATTTAGTGGCCTTAACATCAAAACTTCTAGGAGAATATACGCCTTTTCTCAGTCGATGGTCACAAGAACAACAAATATTACCCATCGCCCCTGTGTTACCTGCTGTGACTTGTACGGTACAGGCTACATATTTAACAGGTAAGTTACCCCATGAACATGGAATTGTGGGTAATGGTTGGTATTTTCAGGATGAGTGCGAAATCAAGTTTTGGCGACAGTCTAATAAGTTAATTCAAGCTCCCAAAATATGGGAAGTTGCTAAAGAATTAGATCATAACTTTACCTGCGCTAATTTGTTTTGGTGGTATAATATGTACTCTACGGCAGATTATACCATCACCCCCCGCCCTATCTACACAGCAGATGGAAGGAAAATACCTGATATATACACTCAACCAGGAGATTTGCGATCGCCCCTACAAAAAACCCTTGGCAATTTTCCCCTGTTCAATTATTGGGGACCCAACACGTCTATTCAAGCAAGTAAATGGATAGCGGAAGCGGCGAAATGGGTAGACAATCATTATCACCCGACTTTAACTTTAATTTATTTACCCCACTTAGACTATTGTTTACAAAAATACGGTACTGATATTGACAAAATTAAGCAAGATTTACTAGAAATTGATGCAGCTTGTCAAGACTTGATTACGTTTTATCAAAACCGAAACACACAAGTTATAGTTTTATCGGAATATGGAATTACTACTGTTACTCAACCTATCCATATTAATCGCTTACTTCGCCAACACAATTTATTAACAGTGCGGGAAGAACTAGGGGGAGAAAAGTTAGACCCAGGAGCTAGTCAAGCTTTTGCAGTGGCTGACCATCAAATTGCTCATGTTTATATTAACAATTCTCTGGTTAGGGATAAAGTGCGATCGCTTTTAGAACAAACCCCAGGAATTGCTTATGTTTTAGATGATGTCAGTAAGCAGCAATATCATCTTGCTCACCCCAGGTCAGGGAAACTAATAGCCATAGCCCAGCCCCACGCTTGGTTTACTTATTATTACTGGTTTCATGACCACCGCGCGCCAGATTTTGCCAGAACGGTAGATATTCACCGTAAACCAGGTTATGACCCAGTTGAATTATTTTTTGACCCCAAAATCAAGTTTCCACGGTTGAAAGTTGCTGGTGAACTCCTCAAAAAACAAATGAATTGGCGTTATTTAATGAATGTTATTCCTCTCAAAGCCGAGTTAGTGCGTGGTTCTCACGGTTGTATTCCGCCCTCCCCGCAGGAAGGGGCGTTGTTAATTACTTCCCGTGCTGATTTAGTTGATTCTGCATCAATTAAAGCAACTGATGTATATCAAGTTATTCTTGACCATTTGCAAAAGTAATTTAGGTGTTAAACCCCACTCCTAGGCTCTAAGCCTAGGAGTGGGAGTTTTGTAGATTTTATCTAATGCTAACACAAATAAAAATATACTCACATCTAAAAATTGTTCATGCAACCAACTAAGATTTTGAACTATTGTGAATAGAGGAGAAATAAATGGTTTTTACGACATCATTAATAAACAATGAATTGTGAATCACGGTCTTATATAACTAACAGTGGTGTATTAATTTCTCGTTGCTGTGAGCAAATTAAAATGGCAACGGCTTTAGATGACATCCTCTTTTATCTCAACACCCAGCGCGGCGGCTTACTTACCAGTAGTTATGAATATCCAGGTAGATATAAAAGATGGGCAATTGGTTTTGTTAACCCGCCTCTGGAGTTGACTACTAGAGAAAACGTTTTTACAGTCACGGCTTTAAATCAACGGGGAGAAGTACTATTACCTTTACTTTTAGAACGGTTGTGTTTACTAAAAGAATTAAATGCAGTCCAGCAAAAAAAACATCAAATCACTGGCTTAATTAAAATCACTCAGGGTTTTTTTGTAGAGGAACAGCGCAGTAAACAACCTTCTGCTTTTACTATCATTCGGGAAATTTTACATATATTCTCTAGCCAAGAAGATGAACATTTAGGACTATATGGAGCTTTTGGTTATGATTTGGTCTTTCAGTTTGAATCTGTAACCAAAGTTCAAGAACGTCCATTAGACCAACGGGATTTATTACTATACCTTCCAGATGAACTAATAATTGTAGATTATTATCTGCAACAGGCTTTTTGTTTACAATATGACTTTGAAACCCCCCACGGCACTACTCACAATTTACCCCGTACTGGCGAAAGCATAAATCATCAAGGACGGCGCTTGACTCCACAGCAAAAATGCAGTCATCAAGTGGGGGAATATGCCGAAAAAGTTAAAATAGCTCATGAATATTTCCAGCGGGGAGATTTATTTGAAGTCGTTCCCAGTCAAAACTTTTTTAGTTTCTGTGACACCTTACCCAGTAAACTATTTACTACCTTGAAGAAAATAAACCCCAGCCCCTATGGTTTTATATTTAATTTAGGGGGGGAATATATCATTGGCGCATCCCCAGAAATGTTTGTGCGGGTGGAAGGTAAAAGAGTAGAAACTTGCCCCATTAGTGGTACTATCACCAGAGGGAAAAATGCCATAGATGACGCGGACCAAATTCGTCAATTACTCAACTCATACAAAGACGAAGCGGAACTTACTATGTGTACTGATGTTGACCGTAATGATAAGTCCCGCATTTGTCAACCAGGTACAGTGCAAGTTATCGGCCGTCGTCAAATAGAGTTATATAGCCATTTGATTCATACAGTGGATCATGTTGAAGGCATACTAAGACCAGAGTTTGATGCTTTAGATGCTTTTTTAAGCCACACTTGGGCAGTTACGGTAACCGGCGCACCTAAAAGAGCAGCAATTAATTTTATTGAACAGCAGGAACACGGCCCCAGGCGTTGGTATGGAGGCGCGGTTGGTTATTTAAGTTTTAATGGCGACCTGAATACAGGGTTAATATTACGGACAATTCGCCTTAAAGACTGTATTGCTGAAGTCCGCGCTGGAGCCACTTTACTTTATGATTCTATCCCCCAAGCAGAAGAACAAGAAACCATCACTAAAGCCACTGCTTTATTTGCTGCTATTCATCAAGCCCAAGAAACAGACTCGGAATTAAAACAGTGCGGTTCTCAAAACTTGAGTCAATGTGTTCCTAATAGTGAAGCCGAGAAACACATTTTATTAATTGACTATGAAGATTCATTTGTACACACCTTAGCTAATTATATCCGCCAAACAGGGGCACAAGTCACTACCATCCGTCACAATTTTTCAGACACCCAACTTAAAAAACAGCGCCCTGATTTAGTGGTTTTATCTCCAGGTCCAGGTAAACCTAGTGATTTTAGTATTTCCCAAACTATCGCTACTTGCATGAGTAATCATATTCCTATATTTGGTGTTTGTTTGGGGTTACAAAGTATTGTTGAAAGTTTTGGCGGTAAATTAGGTGTTCTCAATTATCCCCAACATGGTAAGTCGTCTCGCATCTTTGTTACTGATTCTGAGTCAGTAATGTTTAAAGGCTTACCTAATTCTTTTGCTGTGGGTAGATATCATTCTTTGTTTGCTTTACAGGAACATTTACCCAAGGTTTTGAAGGTGACGGCAATTTCTGAAGATAATATCATTATGGCCATCGAGCATCACAGTTTACCTATAGCTGCTGTACAGTTTCACCCGGAATCTATTATGACCTTATCTGGGGAGGTGGGACTGACGATGATCAAAAATGTTGTCTTTAGTTATATCAATTAATCAGATGCTCCCACTACCAGATTATTATCATGACCAATAACCAATGACTAACATACTAAAGCAAATTATCAGCTATAAAAAGCAGGAAGTGGCTAAAATGGAGGAAATAACTCCTTTGGCTATTCTAAAAAAACAAGTAGAAATATCTCCCCCGGTGCGAGGGTTTATCGCTGCTGTGCAACAAAGTCCTAAATACCCTAGTTTAATTGCTGAGTTGAAGAAGGCTTCCCCTAGTCGTGGGGTCATTAAACCAAACTTTGACCCTGTGGCTATTGCTCAAAGTTATGAACGGGGCGGGGCTGCTTGTCTATCAGTTTTGACTGATGAAAAGTTTTTTCAGGGTAGTTTTAATAATCTAAAACTTGTCCGGGGGGCTGTGAATTTACCCCTGCTGTGTAAGGAGTTTATTATCGACCCTTATCAAATATTTTTAGCTCGCACTATGGGTGCTGATGCTGTGTTATTAATAGCAGCTATTTTGACAGATACTCAACTTGAGGAGTTTTTGCAGATAACAAATGATTTAAAAATGACTGCTTTAGTGGAGGTTCACAGTTTGGCGGAACTGGATAGAGTAGTGAAATTACATGGGTTGCAGTTACTGGGAATTAATAACCGTGATTTAGATGATTTTACTATAGATATCCACACAACTGCCGGACTTTTACAACAACGGCAAAAACGATTACAAGATTTACAAGTGACTGTTGTTAGTGAGTCAGGGTTATATACACAGGCTGATTTGTCTTTGGTAGCTAAAGCAGGCGCTCGCGCAGTTTTAATTGGTGAATCTTTGGTTAAACAAAACAACATAGAACAAGCTGTCGGTAATCTTTTTGCTTGTTAATTATCAAAGTTTTTTACTTCTATGCAAAAAAAAAATGGTGACTATATCTCATTGCTTTGAAAATCTACGCAGTCAGAAAAAGTGTGCTTTAATTCCTTTTATTATGGCTGGTGACCCAGATTTAACAACTACAGCTGCGGCTATACGTGTTTTAGACCGTCATGGGGCGGATTTTATAGAGGTAGGCGTACCTTATTCTGACCCGTTGGCTGATGGTCCGGTAATTCATGCAGCAGCAACTAGGGCTATAGGGGAGAAAGTTAATTTACGTCAAGTGTTAACTATGCTGCGGGAAATAACTCCGGAAATCAAAGCACCGTTAATTTTGTTTACTTATTACAATCTGATTTTACATCGCGGTGTGCAATCTTTTCTGGCAGATATAGTTGCTGCCGGGGTACGGGGTTTGGTAGTACCAGATTTGCCTTTGGAGGAGGCTAAACTTTTAATACAAATGGCTTCTGCTTTTGGGGTGGAGGTGATTCTTTTGGTGGCTCCTACTAGTTCGCCAGAGCGCATTGCTGCTATTGCAGCACAGTCTCAGGGGTTTGTTTATTTGGTAAGTGTGACGGGAGTAACAGGAATGCGATCGCAAATAGAAAATCGTGTCCACAATATACTAATAAATATCCGTAATGTAACTGATAAAGCCATTGGAGTGGGGTTTGGTATTTCTACCCCCGAACAGGCTCAACAAGTGAAGCAGTGGGGGGCTGATGCAGTAATTGTGGGCAGTGCTTTTGTTAAACAATTAGGAGAAAATACCCCACAGGTGGGGTTACAAGCCATAGAAAAGCTATGTTGTCAATTAAAGGCAGCAATTTCCCCAGTAGTACGGAAATCAAGTCTTACCGTAAGTGGGTAGGGGTTTTTCCAAGGGTAGCGAGCAAGATGCTCACACTACATAATGTGTACCAATGACTAAGGAGTAATGACTAATGACTACAATATTAATACCAGAAACACCCGGTAGATTTGGCAAGTTTGGCGGTCAATATGTACCCGAAACGTTGATCCCGGCTTTGAGTGAATTGGAAACAGCATTTCAAGAGTATGTTCATGATTTGAGTTTTCAAGCCCAATTACAGGAACTGCTACGAGACTATGTAGGAAGACCTAGCCCTTTATATTTTGCCCAACGTCTCACCCAACACTACGCTAAACGAGATGGAACGGGGGCGCAAATATATCTAAAGCGTGAGGATTTAAATCATACCGGGGCGCACAAAATAAACAATGCTTTGGCACAAGTTTTATTAGCCCAACGTATGGGTAAAAAGCGGATTATAGCGGAAACCGGGGCTGGTCAGCATGGTGTAGCTACAGCTACAGTGTGCGCTCGGTTTGGCTTGGAGTGTATGATTTATATGGGTGTCCACGATATAGAACGCCAAGCTTTAAATGTGTTTCGGATGAAACTTATGGGGGCACAAGTATGTCCCGTCGCAGCTGGGACGGGAACCCTGAAGGATGCTACTTCTGAGGCTATCCGCGACTGGGTGACTAATGTGGAGAATACTCATTACATCCTGGGTTCCGCAGCCGGACCCCACCCGTACCCCACCATAGTGCGTGAATTTCATTCTATTATTGGTGAAGAAACTCGCCGCCAATGTCAAGAAAAATGGGGAGGTTTACCAGATATTCTCTTGGCTTGTGTGGGGGGTGGTTCCAATGCTATTGGTTTGTTTCATGAGTTTGTGGAAGAACCGTTAGTACGCCTTATTGGTGTGGAAGCTGCTGGAGAAGGACTAGATACAGATAAACACGCTGCTACTTTAAGTAGGGGTAAGGTGGGAGTTTTACACGGGGCCATGAGTTATGTCCTGCAAGGTTCCGATGGTCAAATTACTGAAGCCCATTCTATTAGTGCTGGTTTGGACTATCCGGGGGTGGGTCCTGAGCATAGTTATTTAAAAGATATTAGTCGGGCTGAGTATCACAGTGTCACTGACCAAGAGGCTTTACAGGCTTTTCAAAGGTTATCCCAATTGGAAGGAATTATTCCTGCTTTAGAAACTGCCCATGCTCTTGCTTATTTGGAAACTCTTTGTCCTCAAGTTGAAGGAAGTCCCCGCATAGTAATTAACTGTTCCGGCAGGGGGGATAAGGATGTACAAACGGTAGCTAAAAGCCTCAGTTTTGTATAGGGGAAGATAATGATTAAAAATCAATAGGGTGGGGCGGTTTGAGTTAAGTTACCAGAGTAGGTTTATTTTTAGCTATGGTATTTATTACACCAATCATACACCACAAAAGAGCTTCACAAGTCTTTTTTCTCAGCTTTTTGTCAATTTCAGTATAGGTAAGAAAAATGATTGTAGTCCTGAAAAACGGTACACCAGAAGTAGAAGTCAATCATATTTGTCAACAAATTACGGAAAATTGGCCGGTGACGGTGGAAAAAAGCCTTGGTCAACACAAAACTATCTTAGGTGTTATTGGTGACACTTCTATCATTGATACTCTGCAAGTCCAGGAGTTAAGTAGTTCAATAGAACAGGTATTAAGAATACAACGGCCTTTTAAACGAGCTAGTCGGGAGTTTCGCCATGGGGAACCTAGTGAAGTGGTGGTTTCGACTCCTAACGGTTTAGTGAAGTTTGGGGAACATCATCCTATTGTTCTAGTGGCTGGTCCTTGTTCTGTGGAAAGTGAAGCCATGATTGTTGAAACAGCAAAACAGGTCAAAGCCGGAGGGGCTAAGTTTCTCCGGGGTGGTGCTTACAAGCCCCGCACTTCTCCATATTCTTTTCAAGGTTATGGAGAAAGTGCCTTAGACCTGCTAGCAGCAGCGCGTCAAGCTACGGGATTAGGGATTATCACTGAGTTGATGGATGCTGCTGATTTATCGGCTGTTGCGGAGGTGGCTGATATTATTCAGATAGGGGCGCGGAATATGCAGAATTTTTCCCTATTAAAAAAAGTGGGCGCTCAAGATAAGCCTGTTTTACTGAAGCGGGGAATGTCTGCCACTATTGACGAATGGTTGATGGCCGCAGAATACATTTTAGCTGCCGGTAATCATAATCTGATACTTTGTGAGCGAGGAATTAGAAGTTTTGATAATAAGTATGCTCGCAATACTTTGGATTTATCAGTAATTCCTGTCTTGCGATCGCTTACTCATTTACCGATCATGATAGACCCTAGTCATGGTACAGGTAAATCTGACTACGTTCCTGCCATGACCATGGCTGCTATTGCTGCGGGGACTGATGCTTTAATGATTGAAGTTCACCCCCAACCAGCCCACGCCTTATCTGATGGTCCTCAGTCTTTGAGTTTTGAGAGGTTTGCTTGTTTAACCAGAGAAATGTCTATTCTTGGCAAGTTGGTTGATCGTTGGTCCTTACCTGAGTTAGTTGGTTCTGTGTAGTGCTTTGGGGGGCGTGATCAAGTGCGCCCCCTGATTTCAGATGTTAGATTTTGGTATTCAGGGTTTTTTAGTTGGTAGCGAGCAAGACTTGTACAATGTCCTCATTTTTGTTAGTCTGCGGGTTGATAGTTGGTAAAGTGAATGGCGATCGCGTTGCTTTTTCGAGATATTCTATTAATTAACTCAAAGGATTATTACTCACAAACAGACTTACTTTTGCTTTAAGCTTTTCTTGAGCCTGAAATTTCATTGCTTCTGCCTTTCCTTTAGCTTCTTCTATTTCTTTTTGAATTTGATGATTGATGTAACCAATCTAACAAAGCAATATAATAATTTGACAGTGGTGGATAGTATTTCATTCCACGTGGCTGAAGGGGAAACCCTAGGGTTAATCGGTACCAGTGGCTGCGGGAAAACCACCACACTGAAAATGCTCAATCGCTTAATTGAACCTGATTCAGGTCAAATTTTGATTGCTGGACAGGAAATCAGCCGTCGCCGCCCGGAACTCCTGCGCCAAAGTATGGGTTACGTCATTCAAAATATTGGTCTTTTTCCTCATTACACAGTGGCAGACAATGTGGCTATTGTACCGCGCTTGTTGAAATGGAAGGAAAAAAGCATTGTTCGCCGCACCACTGAGTTACTGGAACTGGTGGGACTTCCGCCAGAAAAATTCGCCAAGCGTTATCCCCAAGAACTCAGTGGTGGGCAAAAACAACGAGTAGGATTAGCCCGCGCCCTGGCTGTTGATCCTCCCATTGTCTTACTTGATGAACCTTTTGGAGCATTGGATCAAATCACTAAACGACAAATCCAGCAAGAATTTAAACAGTTGGAAAGTTTGCTGCATAAAACTATGGTGTTGGTGACACATGATATATTTGAAGCAGTCACCCTGTGCGATCGCATTTGTTTAATGGATCAAGGCAAAATCCGCCAAATTGGCACTCCCAAAGAAGTAATATTTAACCCCCAAAATTATTTTGTACGTGATTTCTTCCAAGCATATCTATTTCAACTGGAACTACAAGTCACCACTCTCAAAGATTTACTCCCCTGGCTGTCAAAAAATGAAACACTGGCCAGAGACTGTGACAAATACGAAGAAAACACCAGTGTGTTAACAGTACTGGAACAAGTCCAAACACACATGAAAAATTCTTTCATCCAAATCACCAACTCTGAAAATTCCTCTGTTTGTATAGTCAGTTCTGAAAATTTGCTCAGTGCTTTTTACCAATTCAAGAAATCACTAAGCAACCATTATTCCGCCTAAAGACAGAAAATGTACATTTATTTCTTGATCCTAAGTTGATATGACTAACCTGTGGAACTTTTTGGTCAATTCGAGAGAGGAAATTGCCAAACAAACCATCCAACACCTAGGATTAACATTAGCTTCCTTATCCATCGCCATAGTTATTGGTGTGGTCGTCGGCATTATCTTGACCCGCTATAAACAAATAGCCAATAAAGTAATTAGTATAGCTGGTGTTATCCAAACAATTCCTAGTGTAGCTCTTTTAGGTTTCATGCTTCCCATCTTGGGTATTGGACTTACGCCGGCTATTGTGGCTTTATTTTTATATGCCCTACTACCAATTATCCGTAATACATTTATTGGCATTGAAGAAGTAGATAGTTCCATTAAAGAAGCAGCCAAAGGTATGGGTATGCCCAGTTCCCAAATTTTGTTAAAAGTGGAATTACCCCTAGCCACCCCGGTAATTTTTGCAGGTATCCGCACCGCAGCAGTGACTAACGTTGGCGTAGCCACCCTTTGCGCCTTAATTGCTTCTGGTGGACTAGGACAATTTATCTTTCAAGGAATTGCCCTCAACAATACAGATATGATCCTAGCTGGGGCTATCCCCTCTGCTGGTTTAGCTATCCTGTTAGATTTTATTCTTGGTGTCCTGCAAAAAAATGTGACTAAATTAATTAAACCCATTCTGATTACAGGCTTAGTGTTATTAAGTGCATCCCTGTTATGGGCTGTGACCATTAATAATAAACCTGTATTACAAGTTGGATTTGATTTAGAATTTATGGGGCGTGCTGATGGCTATCCTGGCTTAAGCAAACATTATGATTTAGATTTTGACAATACTCGTCAGTTAGACCCAGCACTGATGTATCAAGCCCTGAAAGAAAAACAGGTAGATGTTATTAGTGGTTTTGCCACCGACGGGAGAATTAAAGCTTACGATATTCAAGTTTTAGCAGATGATAAAAATTTCTTTCCTCCCTACTATGCAGCACCCTTAGTCAGGGGTGAAACTTTGAGAAAATATCCCCAACTAACAGAAGTGTTAGGCAAGTTAACTAATCAAATTTCTGACCAAACTATGGCGGAACTCAACTACTTAGTTGATGAGAAAAAACAGCCAACTAATCAAGTAGCCAGAGATTTTCTGCAAAAATTAGGATTAAAAACATCCACTCAAAGAAGCGGTTCATCTGATTTAGTTATCGCCTCCAAGAACTTCACCGAACAATATATATTAGCAGAAATGTTAGGAATTGTCATCGAAAATTATACAAATCTGGATGTAGATTTAAAACCGGGACTAGGTGGCACACAAATTGCCTTTAATGCCCTTTTCAAAGGAGATATAGATATTTATCCTGAGTATACAGGAACGGGACTATTAACTATTCTCCAACCCCAGCCAGAAATTCGCGACCAGATTATTAACGATAAAGATCAAGTATATACTTACGTCAAGGAAGAATCCAAAAAACAGTATGATTTGGATTGGCTGAGTCCCTTTGGTTTTAACAACACCTACGCACTAATGATGCGGAGAGAAGATACAACCGCACTCGACATTAGTTCTATTTCTGACTTGAAGGATTACTTAGATAACATTAGCAACTAACAAATGTTTCACAAGTAGTTATGGAACTTCCCTAAAAGGCTACACCGAATAAGGATATTTTAATTTATTGGATATCTAATAACTCTGCTGAGAGTTGAATAACATTAAATTAATTATATTATTTCATCATCTATCCCAAGTAATAAATTTAGGCGAAATAAAATCCTGCTTAGGTTGACAGCAAAACACTATCCAGGTATGAGGTTTTCATCTCCTAGCTCATAGATAATGAGGACGTACAAAGCATAATGTATACATTTTCAAAAACCATCCTCTTATGTTATGTTTCACCATCGGAGATTATGTGATTAATCAACAAACAGGACATCTGGGAAAAGTTATTGGTTACGGACAGCAATTAATTAATAATACACAAACATTAACCTTAAAAGTGATAGTGGCTGAGACTGCTAATTGTCAAAAGCATGAATTTGTAGTGGAAGATCAAATGTCAGCATGGCATCGCTGGTGTGTGGCTATCGAGAAAAAGTGAATTATTTGACAATAACAAAATCAATTAACCTGAAATTTTACTTAGTAGTGTTTATGGTGCGGGATATTATTTTTTGTCTCAAAGAAGCTGCTTATTATTATATACTCAAGAAATATTCCACACCCAGAAATCCGGCTGATTGTTTTGTCAATCCTGCTTGTGGGTGTGGAAATCCTGGACAAGAAACCAAATGCGAAGATTGTACCTATTTAGAAGCTTGTTTATCTAATATTAAACTCCGTCATAAACCTAGTCCGTAATTGCTTTACTGTTACGCATTTAATTGGTAAATTGTGGCGGGTATGACTTGTACCAAGCGATTCCTACTCAGCCTAGTCCAAGTATAGTCGGTAGCTTGTGTGGTCTAGCTATAATATACCAGCAGTTTCTCGACACGTTCTTGCATATAGCGCCGGAAACTGGCTGGATGGTCGGACTTACAGCAAAAATCTTACTAACACATATAAGGAAGAAGTAAGAAGTTGTAATATCATCACAGGAATACCATACTTGAGAAAGGTTTTGAAAGAAATCTTTTTTCCATGCTGTTCTGAAATTCCAGCAGCCACAATGTTGGAAGATGCACCTATGAGAGTACCATTACCTCCTAATGTTGCACCAAACATCATTGCATAAAAAAGTGGTAAAACTTCTGGAGGAAATTCACCTTGATAATTTTGTCCTAAAACTTCCGTCGATGCTAATCCAACATCCACAAGATACTGTTTGAGTAAGGGAATCATAGCTACAACTAAAGGAATATTAGGTACTACGCTGGATATTATTCCCACAACGAATAACAACAATAGAGAACCCAGGAAAATATTTGTACCTAACATATTTCCCAATATTCCTGATAAACCGCTAATCACTCCTGTTTTCTCTAATCCTCCAATTAACACAAAAGTACTCATGAAAAATATTAATGTACTCCAATCTATATCGCGCAATATGTTATTAACAGAGTCAATTTTGCTGTGGTGAGATAATAACAAAGCTAATGCAGCACCTAATAATGCAACGGTTGCGGGTGATATAGGTATTGGTAATGATTCACCAATCACAAAAAAAAGCAACACAAAACCTGCTATCACCGTCCCTAATATTAAAACTTTGGGGTGATTTATTTGTGGATGTGGTAATTCTGCTAGATTATCTATTCTTTTATTCCAAATTTTACGAAATAAAATGGGTAGTGTTACCACTACGACAATCACAGCAATTGCTCCTCCTAAACTCAATCGCCATAAATAATCTGTAAAACTAATATTGATTGCATCCCCAACAATGAAAGTTGCTGGATCTCCTACTAATGTTAATAACCCAGCACTATTAGCAACCAACACCATCACAATTAGTAAAGGAACAAAATTTACCCCTATTTCTTTTGCCATGGGTGGAATTAAAGGTGCTAATAACATAACTGTAGTAGCATTGGGCAATACTGAACATATAGGGGTAACTATACCCACAATTCCTAGCAGTAATCGTTTACCATCTCCTTTAGCTAAGATAACAATTTGAGTTGCTAAATAATCAAAAACTTGAGTGGGTTCAAAGGACCTAACTAGTACCATTACTCCAAAAAACAAACCTAGTGTTCCATGACTGTTGCTGATATAAACAACAGCTTCCGATAAAGTCATGATATTAGTACATATAAGTAACAAGGCTCCTAATAAAGCTGCAATTGTTAGATGTAACCACTCGGTCATTATCAGAAAAATTACAGCCAAAAAAGTGATAATACTAACATTAGCTTGCCAGTTATCCATTGCATTACACTCACAATTTTAGATTTTACTTTTCTTGATCTGGTAACTCAAACCCTTAAATCAAACCAACGCACGGTAGGGTTGTTGAATTTTTGTGCCATGGAATCATGAGATTATTGATTCCATTGTCAATAACCAAAACCCGTAGGTCCGTTTTCACATTGGTAGAGCTTCCCCATTTATTTCGAGTTTTTCGAGACTCGGCCATTTACAATCGTTATTTGATCAAGTTTTTGTCCGAAGTTGTCACTTGTTCAGTTATTTGTCGTCAAAAAATACTGCGTAAAAAGCTACTTACATCCGAAGCGATTTTTTTATTGGTTTATAGCGAATAATTTTGCTTAAGTAGGGCTGGCTGAAAAATTCCTTTGGTTATGGTAGGGAACAGTTTTACCTTTATTGATCCTAATTTTGTGCATTCCAAAAGATTGGTGTGGAGGGTTTTTCACCACATTGAACAGATTCTGAAGAGCCGCAGCTTCTAAGGAGAAAATTTTAGGCTTAATTTTCACAGTTTTAACTTCTATCCCTGAAAAGAAATAACAAACGAGAAGCAGGAGTTACAAGTTCAACCTTAGATTGATCTTTCATTACCAATCTAAAACTGACTTAGGAAACCCCAATCATGACTGTGTTATGGCCAACGTGTTGGGGGTTCCTTCCATTGCCTACGGAGTTAGCTGACGGGCTAAGATTGGAAGGTATCTCTCATAAGATTAGCCCCAAATATTTGGTTCCTCCGTTTCAAATTTAGCTTTGAGAAATTTGAATTAGGCTACCCACTATCAGATAGTGTAACTGTTCAGCATACGCACTAAAACTTTACTTAAACAATTCTTAACATTCAGACTCGCGGTGGTATGGATGATAAGGTTGTAAGTAGGAAATATGTCTAAAACGAGTGTAAAGACTACGGTAGAATGGAACACGATTAACTGGAAACAGTTGGAACATCGCGTTTACAAAATCCAAAAACGAATTTATCAAGCCTTAGCAGGTATTCATGACAAGAACCATACTACTGAGGATCCGTATGAGGTGAAAGTCTCATGTACGGTTTTGGAGACGAGTCGGTCAGGTGACTAACCGGCTTAGTTTAATGTATTTTAGGACGGGGAGTGTCAATTTAATTCTGTCCATATCCACATCATTTAGGACAAAAACCATGTAAGCTATGTAAATTAACTTAACAATTATTTACACTTTACCCAAAAAACCATGCTGGCAGCAATTCTCTTTGACTTAGACGGTACTATCGTCAACACTGACCCCATACACTACCAAGCTTGGCAAAAAATGCTGCTGAGGTACGACATTGAAATGGACGATAAATTTTACAAATCTCGTATTAGTGGACGAATCAACCCAGAAATTGTCAAAGATATTCTGCCACATTTATCAGTAGCCGAAAGTGAACAATTAGCAGAAGAAAAAGAAGTTCTTTTCCGGGAACTGGCCTCCCATCTCCAACCAATGAGTGGATTGACTCAACTACTAGGATGGACAGAAACACATCAGCTAAAACGGGCTTTGGTAACTAATGCTCCCAGATTGAATGCAGAATTTATGCTCAAAGTGTTAGGCATCAATCAAGCCTTCCACACAATTGTTTTAGCTGATGATTGTCAAGCAGGTAAACCTGATCCCGAACCTTATCAAGTTGCTTTACAAAATTTAGGAATTACCGCACAGCAAGCCATCGCCTTAGAAGACTCACCCTCTGGTATTCGCGCCGCAGTTGGTGCAGGTATTCCCACCATTGGCATAACTTCCACCCATGAACCCCAGGTTTTGCAGCAGTTTGGCACATTGATGGCAATTCCAGATTTTACTGATTTGCAGTTATGGAAACTGCTTAATTCTCTGCTAGATAAAGATTTAAGCGTTATTAAATCATAACTAACTCTTAAAAAGTTTCTGGGGGGGCAATATCTGAACCAACATGACTAGACCCTAACCCTGGTTTAACACTGACCTCTGATATTTCAGATGATTTAGAAACACACGAAGATGGTGAATCTACCATATTTGGATTTACAGCCCTGTCAGTCTTTGCCTGCTGAGAAATTAAAGATAACCCCCCCACAGCCCCAGCTACAACTGCTGTATAACCCACATACAGATGTATGGGACGAACATCCATTACCAAACCCCCAGAAGACTTTTTAGGATTATACCAGGAAGGTAAAACTGTTTGCATTGGATCGCTTGCTGGTAAAGAAGCAGCCAATTTTGTGCCATTTAGTCCTAGAGCGTTGCCCATAGCCCGAATAAACCCACGTACCAAAGCATCTTCTGGTAATAAATTAAAATTACCATTTTCTATTGCTTCCATATGGTTAATTGGTACATGAGTGTAAACATTCAACTGATACAAAGAAAGACCTCGATACTCACGAGCTTGTTTGAGTTGTTCACCGATTCTGTACATAATTTCCTGACGTTGTTCGGCTGCTTTTTGCTTGGCCAGTTCAGCAGCAATTGGTTTTTTATAGGTCTGGAACCATTTTCTGGGTTTTGCACTGGTAGAGTTTATTGGCGGAGTTTTTCCTGACAAAACTGTGGATTCTTGTGATAAATCACTTTTGCCATCTGTGACCCTAGTTTCTTTTTCTACTTTCATATTTAAATCACTCGGTTTTTCTGGTTCAACTGTTGAACAAACATCATGAGAAGATGTCAGTTTTTCTGCTTGTGCGAATTGCTGAAATGCCAAACTAATGGCTTCTCTACCCACTGCTTTCAACAAAATCTTGATTTGTTCTGCTGAAGCACCCAGGAGCTTTTCTGATGTAGCCACTGCACGAAGATAAACTTTACTGCTATGAAGTTCAGCTTCAATTTCACCTAACAATGAGCGCAATTCATCTAGGGAAATTCTGATACTAGGATTTCCAGGAATAGTCAACAAATACACTGGGGTTATGGTCATGGTTACAGTTGCTCCTGATATTTAGACAAAAAGTGGTTATGTCTGTATCATTTTTCCGGTTTTTGTATTTTACTATCCGGACTATTTTGTATAAAATATTTATTTGCTGGTCAAATCAAGTTACAAATACTGTGGTCAAACTCAGTTTATTAGTTATGTACAAGTCTGATTTGGCAGTAAAAAAGCTGTTAAAGCCAATATTTGTGAGGCGATCGCCTGACTTTTATTCTCAGATACATGATTAACATCCTATTAACAATATCCCTCCAAAATCAATGTTTCAGCTATTACTTGACACTCCGTAGCTGTTTATTCGTTCCACAAAAGACCTAACCGCTTCCACATACTCATTACCAGCAACAACAGCTGTATTATTATGTTCAGCTGTAGGCTCATAAAAGATGGCACAGTTGTATCAGCATTACCATGAATGAATAACACTGGAACCTTTAAATGTGGCACTTTTTTAATCGATTCAAAGCGCTGTCTTAAAATCAGATTGACTGGGAAAATGCGAAATAAGTTCCTATAAGTCACCATATCCCGGATGGAATTATAGCGAATTTTGCCCAAGTGAAGTAAATTTTTAGCGGTATTGTATGCGGTATTGTATTAAGTAGCGGGCAAGATGCCCGCACTACAAGACTTTCATCTAATTTGTGCTGAAGCAACTACTTAAAACTCAGCACTCACAGTTGCGGTTGATTCGTAAACCAATTGGTGGATTGCTCATAAGCATAAGCTACCTGAAATAGTTGATCTTCTCGCAGCACCTGACCAATCAGCTGTAATCCTACTGGTAATCCCTGATCATCAAAACCACAAGGTAAACTCAAGCCCGGTAAACCTGCAAGATTAACAGGAATAGTCATCAAGTCATTCAAGTACATACTGAGGGGATTACTAACTTTTTCACCGGTTTTAAATGCAGTGGTGGGAGTGGTAGGACAAACTAACACATCAACCATCTTAAAAGCACTTTCAAAGTCTTGTTTAATCAGAGTACGGACTTTTTGCGCTTTGAGATAATATGCGTCATAATAACCAGCAGAAAGAGCGTAAGTACCAATCATAATTCGGCGCTTAACTTCCGCACCAAAACCAGTCGAACGAGTACGAGTATACATAGATAGCAAATTATCTGCATCATCAGCACGGAAGCCGTATTTTACACCATCGTAACGAGCAAGATTAGCTGATGCTTCCGACGGCGCAATGATGTAGTAACTAGGTACGCCATAACGGAAATTGGGACAGGAAATAATATGAACCTCCGCCCCCAAACTTTGTAATTGTTCTATAGCTTTAGTGACAACTTTTTCAACCCCAGAGTCCAACCCAGTACCAAAAGTTTCTTTAATCACACCAATTTTCAGCTTTCTTCTGGCTTTGAGGTCTGGTTTTAAGCAGTCTACATAGTTGGGGACTTCTACCTTCAAGCTGGTAGAGTCCTTGGGATCATAACCTGCGATCGCATTCAATAATATTGCCGTATCTTCCACTGTGCGTCCAAAAGATCCGACTTGATCCAAAGATGAAGCATAAGCTATCAAACCATAACGAGAAACCAGCCCGTAAGTTGGCTTTATCCCCACCACACCACAAAACGCCGCAGGTTGTCGGATTGAACCGCCAGTATCAGTACCAAGGGACACCACACATTCTTCAGCCGCCACCGCCGCCGCCGAACCACCAGAAGAACCACCGGGAACCCGTGAGACATCCCAAGGATTAGCCGTAATTTGGTAGGCAGAATTTTCTGTAGAACTACCCATGCCAAATTCATCTAAATTGGTTTTGCCGATGATCACCGCTCCAGCATCAATTAATTTTTGTGTTGCTGTTGATTCATAAGGTGGCACAAAATTTTCTAAAATTCGAGAAGCGCAAGTTGTGGGAATCCCCTTAGTACACAAATTATCCTTAACACCAATGGGAATCCCCGCTAAAATTCCCACCTCTTCCCCAGCAGCGATTTTAGCATCCACAGCACGAGCTTGTTCTAACGCCTTTCCTGTCGTTACGTCTAAGAAACTGTGTAATCTCGGTTCTAATGCTTCAATACGCCCTAAAGCTTGTTTGGTAATTTCAACAGCAGACAGTTGTTTTTTCATTAGCTGTTGGTGCAACTCGCGGATGGATGCCATGATTGCTCTCTTTATGACTCAAGTAATTGATTTAGTGTACATTTTCTAGAGTAATGGGTGTTGGGTAGGCACTAACCAAACTCCTTTCATCCTGGTGAGTTAATCTGCTCAAAAAAATTTTCCTAGTCTTCCGGAATTTTCCTTGCTGTGGTGGTATTACCTATTAGTACCGCTAATTATACAGAACTTCTATAACTCTTGGGGGAACATATCCCCACTGCCTTAAGCAAAAGCCCGGTTATAAGCACCGGGTTTTTGCTTGCGACCCCTTTCTCTCGGCAGAAATATTATGAATTCCCTCAGTACAAGTCCTGCCCCCTACAGTTATACAAATTCAATGCGTAACAGCTTAAAATCCGTCTTGCTGAGATATCATCAGTATTTTACACAGCAACATATAAATCAGGTGATTTGAACCTGGATTTTGTAGTATTTTTGGTACAAGCCCATCTTAAAGAGATTATCTCATGAAACAGAAGCTTAAGCCAATATTCAGTATTAAAAAACACCTAATACAGATATTCACCCCTTTACTGATAGTAGTTTTGGGTTGCTCATTATTCACCGCCCCTGCATTGGCCACAGGTGTATATCAAATCCCAAATCTCACCCCCAATAGTGACTGGGTTGTAGACCAAGGTGAAATCATTAGTCGCGTCAATGAAGGTAAAATCAGTAGTTCCTTTGAGAAATTAGCGAACGCCACGGGCAAACAAGTAAGATTTGTTACTGTTCGTCGCCTAGACTACGGTGAAACACCAGAAAGTTTTACTCAGGGACTGTTTGAAAAGTGGTTTCCCACACCAGCAGAACAAGCTAATCAAATATTGCTGGTACTAGACACCGTAACTAACGGTACTGCTATTGTCACTGGTGAGCAAGTTAAATCTCTACTGACTGACTCCATCGCCGAAAGTGTAGTTTTAGAAACTTTGGGTATACCCCTACGCAACGGCAACAAATACAATCAAGCATTTATCAATGCCAGCGATCGCTTAGTTGCCGTCCTGTCTGGTGAACCAGATCCAGGCCCACCAGAAGTTACAGAAACAGTACAGGCAGAAAGTACCTTCACCAAAGCCGAAGATACTGATAAAGGTAGCGCCACCGCTTGGGTAGTAGGACTTTTAATTGCTGCCACCATTATCCCCATGGCCACTTACTTTGTTTACCAGGTGAGACAACCATCATCTAATGGGTAATCAGCTTTTAATCGGCTAAATGTGAATCATCTCAACTTATGATCATAAGTAGTGCGGGCATCTTGCCCGCTACGATTATACAAACCAAATGCGTAACAGAAGCTTAATCCTGAACGTACTCCTGCCCCGTCACCAAAGCCAACTCAGCACGAACAAACTCCCGCCCTAAATAAGAAGCATGGCTTAACTGAGTCACTGGACAGGGCTGAGTTTCTTCAAAAATCTTCACACAAAGTTCCTTCGCCGTCCTAGCATTAAAAACCGTTGTGTCAGTTCTTTCTACTTTCCCCCTAGCAGGAATTACCTCCCCTGTATTTGGATCAACGGCTAAACCGTGATCATTAATCACATTGGTGTAGTGCTTGGCATAAATTAACCCAGCTTTAGAATCCACATAAATAATGAAATATCCACCGGGGTCAAGCTCAATGTAACGTTGAGACAGCTTATCATCAATGGCTGCCAAATCTTCAAGTATTAAATCCATAAAATCCATAGACATTTTATCAGTGTCCACCCATATTGGGTGCAATTAGCATCTTTGATTCAAATCGGCAAGCGATTAATATCCTTGTTATGGCCAATCACCACCATTGCCGAACCGCGTTCTAAACGCTTAGTGGGTTCTGGATTGATTTTAAATTTACCATCTTGACTAACAGCTAGTAAATTTAAGCCATAGCGGTTACGCAGTTGCAGTTCAGAAATAGTTTTGCCGTGGAACTCATCAGGCACAATCATTTCTACAATACTATTATCTGGGTCAAGATCAAATCGGTCTAAAATAGCTGGCTTAGTCAGAGACCGGGCCAAAGCGCAACCAGCTTCATATTCGGGAAAAACCACATGGTCAGCACCCACTCGCTTGAGTAGTTTACGGTGAACTTCACTAGAAGCCTTAGCCACCACGTGAGGAACACCACCCTCCTTGACATTCAAAGTAGTGATAATACTTTCTTGAATGTAGTTACCAATGGCTATGATCACGGTATCAAATTCAAATATTCCCGCTTCCTTGAGTGCTGCGGGTTCAGTAGAATCTAGCTGTAAAGCGTGACCAACTATCTCGTCGCGTAATGCTTCTGATACCAGCTTTTCATCCACATCTGTTGCTAGTACTTGATAACCTAATTTGTGTAAGGTTGAGCATACTGATCTACCAAAACGACCCAACCCAATCACAGCAAATTGCTGGTTATCTTTCCGCAAACTGCGAAAAAAGCCTATAGATGACAGATTCACATTTGTTATCCTTATTTTCGCTACCTGGAACCAGGGTAAAGAGGATTACACTAAAATTTGTTAAAAGTTTTAGTTTTCTGCCTACTCATTCATATTTTATCAGGTGATGATACTGCCAACGATTGATTAATCCCTCATTAACTATTTCTCCCTTCACCTATCCCACCAGTAAATTTTCTTCAGGATAATGAACTCTACTAGGGCGCGGGTCTCCCAGCACAGCAGCCATCAGCAGTAAAACACCCACACGTCCCACATACATAGTCACAATTAAAATCAGCTTGGCTGGTACAGAGACACTACTAGTTATCCCAGTAGAAAGTCCTACTGTAGCAAATGCTGATACAACCTCAAACAAAAGTTGAATAAAATTCAATTTCGGGTCTGTGATGGAAATTAAAACTGTAGACAAAACTAGCATGGCTACGGAACCAACTAAAACAGCAACAGCTTTTAAAATTAAAGATATTGCTATTTTGCGTTCATATAATAAAACCTCTTCTTTCCCTTGAAGAATTGATTTTGTACAACTAGTTAGCACTCTCAGTGTTGTGGTTTTTATACCTCCTCCCGTACCGCCAGGACTAGCACCAATAAACATCAAAGCAATGGTAATGAACAAACCAGCAGATGTCATTTGACCAATATCAATGCCATTAAAACCAGCAGTTCTACTAGTAACTGATTGGAACCAAGCCGCCAGGAATTGGGTGGGTAGATTCAAGGAACCAAATGTTTTTATATTTTTGGTTTCGATGATAAAAAATGCAATTGTCCCTGTGAATAAGAGTATTAAAGTTGTGCTACACGCTACTTTAAAATCAAGGGAAAGTACCAAATTGGTGGTTTTATTCAGCAGGCGATCGCGCAACCAAAGATAAGTTTCTAATATTACCTGATAACCAATGCCGCCAAAAATGATCAACATGGTAATAGTGAAAACAACTAACCAAGATGACTGATATCTGATTAAACCATCTGAGAATAAACTAAAGCCCGCATTGTTCCAAGCAGAAACACTATGAAAAATAGCCAGCCAAACTCCTTGATGCCAACCATAATCAGCAACAAATGCCGGCATAAGTAAGAAAACCCCTGTGATTTCAAAAATCATAGTAGTGGCAATAATTGACTGGATAACTTGGCTACTACCGTGCATTCCTGGTCGGTCTAAAGTTTGTTGAATGGCAATTTTCTGGCGCAGGCTAAATTTACGCCCAACCAGCATAATTAAAAAAGTGGTGGTTGTCATGTACCCCAGTCCGCCAATTTGAGCTAACAGCAGAATACACAACTGACCCCAAAAAGAAAAATCCGTCCCAGTGTCAACTACAGCCAAACCCGTGACGCAAACAGCAGAAGTGGAAGTAAATAACGCCACAATTGGGTCATTCCAAGTACCACTGCTAGTAGAAAAAGGCATCATCAGCAGGACAGTCCCCACAACAATGACAGCTAAAAATCCCAAGCAAACTGTACGAGAAACAGTCATAACCAGATAAATACCTATAAATTCTTCCAGAGAAGACACATGAGATGACCTACCCCAGAAGCAAAAACATTCTTATTCAATTAAAAGCACACATGGTAGCCTACGAGTATGTTGATTTAAATTCCGCGTTTTAAGCGTGCTTTCTTTATGAGTCAATCACTTTACCAGCAAATACGGCAATTTTATGATGCTTCCTCTAATCTATGGGAGCAGATTTGGGGTGAACATATGCACCACGGCTACTATGGTCCAGATGGTAGCGAGAAAAAAGACCGTCGTCAAGCTCAAATTGATTTAATTGAAGAACTACTGCAATGGGCAGAAGTGCAAACAGCAGAAAACATTCTTGATGTGGGTTGTGGCATTGGTGGTAGTTCTCTTTACTTAGCAAATAAGTTTAATGCCACAGCAACAGGAATCACTTTAAGCCCCGTACAAGCCACCAGAGCCACACAACGGGCTGAAGATGCCTTTTTGAGTGGTAGAACTGAGTTTCAAGTAGCCAACGCTCAAGCCATGCCCTTTGCTGACAATTGCTTTGATTTAGTGTGGTCTCTAGAAAGTGGTGAACATATGCCAGATAAAACTAAATTTTTGCAGGAGTGCTATCGAGTCTTGAAACCTGGTGGCAAGCTGATTATAGTGACTTGGTGTCATCGCCCCACCCATGACTCACCATTGACAGCAGACGAACAAAAGCATTTACAGAACATTTATCGGGTGTATTGTCTACCCTACGTAATTTCCTTACCAGAATACGAAGCCATCGCCCGTCAACTACCATTAAACCATCTCCGCACAGCTGATTGGTCAACAGCTGTAGCCCCATTTTGGAATATTGTGATTGATTCTGCCCTCACCCCCCAGGCAATTTTCGGCTTACTCACCTCTGGTTGGAAAACCATTCAAGGGGCCTTATCACTGGGGTTAATGCGTGACGGTTATCAACGTGGTTTAATTCGCTTTGGCTTATTGTGCGGGAATAAGTAAAAAAAAGAACTAGGGAACAGTCCAAAATCCAAAATTGATGAATCCAAAATTTATATGAATCAAATTTCTCCTCCTTCTTCTCATTTTTCCCAGACTTGGCTTTATGCCTTTTGGAAATTCTCTCGCCCCCACACAGTGATTGGCACAAGTTTAAGTGTGTGGGGGTTGTATTTAATTGCCATTCCTATCACTGGCACTAGTTTTACCATTGAGCAATTAATTTCAGTCTTTTTTGCTTGGCTTGCCTGTTTGTGTGGCAATGTTTATATTGTTGGTTTGAATCAACTAGAAGATGTTGAGATTGACAAAATCAATAAACCCCACTTACCACTAGCATCAGGGGAATTTTCTCAGCACCAAGGAAAACTAATTGTTATTACTATGGGCATTTTGTCCCTGGTTTTAGCTTGGCTCACCGGTCCATTTTTATTGGGTATGGTAGCTTTAAGTTTAGCCATTGGTACTGCTTATTCTTTACCGCCCATTCGCTTAAAGCAATTTCCTTTTTGGGCGGCAATGTGTATTTTTTCGGTGCGCGGAACCATTGTAAATTTGGGGCTATTTTTGCATTTTAATTGGGCATTAGGAAAAACTCCTACAATTCCCGCAGCAATTTGGGTGCTAACGGTCTTTATTTTGATATTTACCTTTGCTATCGCCATTTTTAAAGATATACCGGACATGGAAGGCGATCGCCTTTATAGTATTACCACTTTCACCCTCCAACTCGGACCCCAAGCAGTGTTTAATTTAGCCCTATGGGTGTTGACTCTTTGCTACTTGGGAATGATTCTAGTAGGTGTGTTGCGTCTTTCTGCGCTTAACCCAGCATTTTTAGCCATGACTCATCTAGTAGTATTAGTTGGGATGTGGATGCGAAGTTTAGCAGTAGACTTACAAGATAAAACAGCCATTTCCCAGTTCTACCAATTTATTTGGAAACTCTTTTATCTAGAATATATTATCTTCCCCATCGCCTGTATTTTAGCTTAAAACCATGTTAGAACATTTGTCAATCACTGATATTTTTCCCATAGCCTCCGTTGTTATTGCCCTAGTCATTCTCGGTTATTTTTCCTGGAAAACTTTGATCACTGCAAATCTTTTCCAAACCGGGGTAAATCTGTATGAAAAAAAAGATTATCAAGGGGCAGAAGCAGCTTTTCGTCGAGTAATTGCCATCAATTCCACCAATGACGTAGTGCGTTTATTATTGGGAGATATTTTAAAAGAGCAAGGTAAAGTCAAGCAAGCCACAGAGTTATACCAAGAAGTAATTGGTAGTAGTCCAAAAAATCCTGACGCTTACTTGCGAATTGCAAATATTTGTATCCAGGAAAATCAACCAGAACTAGCCAAAATTAACCTAGAACAAGCCCAGGACTTATTAAAAAAACAGCGCCAACCCCAAAGGGCTGAAAAAGTCGCTGATTTGTTAAATAAAATTACCGCTAAATCTCAAAAACAAATCTAGATTGCTCTCAGATTTAAAGTATGTAATAATAAGCCGATTGCATACAATAATTAGCTATCAATGGTGCAAGATACCGAATCCATCAAAGACTTGGCTGAGGCTTTGCAACAACCCGCAGACCTCAGCTTTGAATTACCCGACCCAGAAGATGAACAGATTTTAGAGTCAGACTTTCAGCAACAGCTGAATATAGCTTGGCAGGTATGCGATCGCTTTGACCTGCAAACGGAAATCTGGCGGGGGCGAATTTTACGCGCCATCCGTGACCGAGAGAAAAAAGGTGGTGACGGAAGGGGGACAGGATTCCTCAGATGGCTAAAAGAAAGGGAAATTAGTAAAAGTCAAGCTTACGCCTGGATTCAACTAGCTAACAGTGCAGACACTCTCCTAGAGGAAGGAAAACTTGACCCCAAATCAGTTAACAACTTTAGCAAACGAGCATTTATTGAAACCTCCAAAGCCGTCCCCGAAGTGCAACAGATGGTCAGTGAAGCCGCCCAAAAAGGCGAACAAATCACCAGGCGAGAAGTGCGCCAACTCACCGACGAATGGACGGCCATGTCCTCAGAATTACTACCAGAAGCAGTAAAGGTCAAAGCAGCAGACAACTCCCTCCCCCCCCGCCACAGCGCCCCCCTGGTGAAGGAAATGGAAGAACTGCCAGAACCACACCAAAAGTTTATCCAAACAGAAATTAGTGCTAATCCTGACATTGATACCCTCAAACAAGTAACTTCAGAAGCACGTCACTTAGCTAAATATCTCAAATCTGCCGCCCAAGTCCAAGCATTGACAAAAGCAGACATTGACATTGAAACAGCTTTAGAAGAAGCCCAAAGAATCGGCTGTTTAAGTGTAGCCGCAGACCTGGTGAATCAAGCATCTCAGGTAGAACAAACCATAGCCAAGTTATACATGACCTGGAAACGCATCAGTAACTTAGCAGATCGGTTATATGTGGATACTGGTGCAAGTACACCCAATTTGCGATCGCTCCTCAGTTGCATCGAACCTCTAGGTGGTGAAGTCATGGAACTACAATTAAGCGGGAGTACTGAACACACTATCCGCCTGCAAATCCAAGAAACCAATTAATTCCTCAATTTTTAATCCCTGTGGTGGCTATACCGCGAATAAATTTACCCTGACCAATCAGGAATAGCACCATGACCGGCACAGTTGCTATGGTCACCGCAGCCATCATTAGAGGCCAGTTATTGGTAAATTGTTCTTGGAACTCCGCCAAAGCCAACTGTACCGTTCTCAATTCCGGTCTAGTCGTAAATACCAAAGGTTTAAACAAATCGTTCCATTCAGCAATAAAAGTAAACAAAAACAGCGTTACCAAGGCGGGACGGGCTAGAGGTAACATTACTCGCCATAAAATTTGTAGTCGGTTCGCCCCGTCTATGCTTGCTGCTTCTTCCAACTCCACGGGTATTGTTTGGAAATACTGACGTAACAGGAAAATCCCAAAGCCATTAACCCCAGTGGGTAAAATCAGCGCTCCGTAGGTATTGATCAAGTGTCCCCACTTTAAAACCAAGAAGATAGGAATCACCAATAATTGAAAAGGAATTACTAAAGTAGCCAACACCACTAGTAATAGCGCTTGTTTACCGCGAAACTTCAACCTAGCCAGAGCATAACCCGCCAAAGCAGAAGTTACCATCTGAAAAGCAGTAACGGCGATCGCTACTAAGGTAGAATTAGCAAATGCCAGTAAAAATTTACCTCGTTCCCAGGCATTGCGGTAATTAGCTAAAGACCAATTACTTGTGGGTCCAGCTTCCAGGGTAGCTCCTGGGGGTGCGAAAGAGGTGAAAAACACCACTAACAAAGGTAACAGGACAATCAACGCCCCTAGTAGCAGTACTCCTAGCCGGAAAAAATTGCTAAATTTTAGGTTCCAGTTGTTTTTAGACATGAGGTGAGCCAAATCAGGATTTGTGTTCTGTGACCGAAATATCAGCGGGGAGCAGAGCTACTGGCTTCAGACATGGGGGTTAGCCGTTGGCGATTTTAATCGCCTTCCCCATTCTTCAACTAATTGCCTTGCATCTAATACCTCTAATGTTCTACCATGCCCTAGGTGTTAAAACTACGGTGGTTTTTGTTTGAACTTCATCATGAAGTATTGGTATATTTTTTAATTTTCTTTGTCCTTTCATGGTTATCATTCTTAGATATACTATGTATACTAATTATAGTAGAGGCAATAAAAAGGAGGTCATGCAAGAGTGTTAGTAATGGAGTGTAAAGCAATTGTTAAAGAAGCTCAAGCCAAAGCCATAGATTAAGCTATCAGAACATCTCAATTTGTGCGAAACAAAGCCCTTAGATACTGCATGGATAATCCCGGTATTGGCAAAAAACAATTGTACCAGTACAACACTCAATTACGAGCAGAATTTAAATTTGTTAGTGTCAATTGTTAAGTTAAATTAAACCATAGTGATTATTACCCTCAATAAGCAGGGAATATCTAATTTTTGTATCAAATGATTCAAATTTACAGGATTAAGCACACCATGCAACAACTTGCAACCGAATTAGAAATTGATTTCCAGAGCGAAAAATACAAAGATGCTTACAGTCGCATTAATGCCATTGTCATCGAAGGAGAACAAGAAGCCTATGAGAATTACATCACCCTAGGGGAAATGCTCCCAGAATTGAAAGATCAACTGATCCGTTTATCTAAAATGGAAAGTCGCCACAAAAAAGGCTTTGAGGCTTGTGGGCGTAATCTAGCAGTAACACCGGATATGGAGTTTGCTAAAGAATTTTTTGCCAAACTACACCAAAATTTCCAAACAGCAGCAGCTGAAGGTAAAATAGTTACTTGCCTCCTGATTCAGTCTTTGATTATTGAATGCTTTGCCATCGCAGCATACAACATCTACATTCCCGTTGCCGATGATTTTGCCCGCAAAATCACTGAGGGAGTGGTTAAAGATGAGTATAGTCACCTCAACTTTGGAGAAGTTTGGTTGAAAGAAAACTTCCCAGAATCCAAAGCAGAATTAGAAGCAGCCAATCGCCAAAACCTACCCATTGTTTGGCAAATGCTCAACCTAGTAGAAAAGGATGCCCACAGTTTAGCAATGGAAAAAGAAGCTTTAGTAGAAGATTTCATGATTCAGTATGGTGAAGCTTTAAGTAACATTGGCTTTACTACCAGAGATATCATGCGAATGTCAGCCTATGGACTCACAGCTGCTTAATTAACCGCCTTCTGAGTGCTGAGTGGTAAGTTACACTACTGGCAACACAATCCTCAGTACTCATGATTTGTAATCAACTGTCGATTAAATTTATTTCCCGCCCACCTATTCAACGCTTTCGACAAAGCACACGCCTAATATATCAATACATGTTTGGTCTAATTGGACATTTGACTAGTTTAGAACACGCGCAAGAGGTAGCCAAAGAATTGGGTTACCCAGAATATGCCGATCAAGGTCTAGATTTTTGGTGCAGCGCCCCGCCCCAAATTGTTGATGAAATCTCAGTCACTAGCGTTACTGGACAGACAATTGAAGGCCGGTATGTAGAATCTTGTTTTTTGCCGGAAATGTTAGCTACTCGCCGCATCAAAGCTGCAACACGCAAAATTCTCAACGCCATGGCCCATGCCCAAAAGTATGGCATCAATATCACTGCTTTAGGGGGATTTTCCTCAATTATTTTTGAAAACTTTAAATTAGAGCAGTTTAGCCAAGTCCGCAACATCAAACTAGAGTTTGAACGCTTCACCACCGGCAACACTCACACTGCTTACGTGATTTGTCAGCAGGTGGAAAAAGCCTCTAAACAAATAGGAATTGATTTGTCGAAAGCGACTGTTGCTATATGTGGCGCAACTGGAGATATTGGCAGTGCAGTTACACGCTGGCTAAATATCAGAACAGATGTCAAGGAACTGTTGCTCATCGCCCGTAACCAAGAACGTCTCACAGAGTTACAAAACGAATTGGGGCGAGGAAAAATTATGGCTTTGGATGAAGCACTTTCTCAAGCTGATATTGTAGTTTGGGTTGCCAGTATGCCCAAAGGTGTGGAAATAGATTTTAAAGTATTAAAGCGCCCTTGTTTGCTCATTGACGGTGGCTATCCTAAAAACTTAGCTACTAAAATTCGCTATCCCGGTGTGTACGTGCTAAATGGTGGAATTGTAGAACATTCTCTTGATATTGACTGGAAAATTATGAAAATAGTCAATATGGAAGTGCCAGCACGCCAGTTATTTGCTTGTTTTGCGGAATCAATGCTGCTGGAATTTGAGAAGTTATACACTAACTTTTCTTGGGGACGTAATCAGATTACCGTAGACAAAATGGAGCAGATTGGTCAAGCATCAATCAAACACGGATTTAGACCCCTATTAGTTCAGTCGTGAGTCATGAATTAATAACAATACACTAAATCACAGCCTCTCCATACCCCAAGTCCCCAGCTTCCATAACTCCCAACTCAACACTATTAACCCATACCATGGCAACTACTGAGCGTAAACCACTACTGTTAGATTTTGAAAAGCCACTAGCAGAACTGGCCAAGCGAATTGATCAAATTCGAGAACTTGCAGAAGAAAATGGCGTTGATGTTTCCGGAGAAATTCGCAAACTAGAAACACGCGCCCTGCAACTACGGGAAGAAATTTTCAGTAATTTAACCCCGTCTCAGCGTCTGCAAGTAGCTCGCCATCCCCGCCGCCCTAGTACTCTTGATTACATTCAGTCCATTAGTGATGAATGGATGGAATTGCACGGCGATCGCTGCGGAGGCGATGATCCAGCTTTAGTAGGTGGTGTAGGTCGTTTGGGCGGGCAACCAGTGGTCATGTTAGGTCATCAAAAAGGCCGCGACACCAAGGATAATGTAGCCCGGAACTTCGGCATGGCCTCCCCAGGAGGTTACCGCAAAGCCCTGCGCTTAATGGAACACGCCAACAAGTTTGGGATGCCGATTTTAACTTTTATCGACACCCCAGGGGCTTGGGCTGGTATTGAGGCCGAACATGAAGGTCAAGGAGAAGCCATTGCCTATAACTTACGGGAAATGTTTTGCTTTGATGTGCCAATTATCTGCACAGTCATCGGCGAAGGTGGTTCCGGGGGCGCTTTAGGTATCGGTGTAGGCGATCGCCTGCTCATGTTTGAACACGCCGTTTATACCGTTGCCACCCCCGAAGCCTGTGCTGCCATTCTCTGGAAAGATGCCAGCAAATCTCCTCAAGCTGCCGTGGCTTTAAAAATCGTTTCCCACGACCTGAAAAACCTAGGCATTATTGACGAGATACTCTCAGAACCCACAGGAGGCGCTCATGCCGACCCCTTACAGGCCGCCACAACTCTTAAGCAGAGCTTATTAGACAACTTAGACCAACTCAACCGCCTGACATCTCAAGAACGCCGACAACTGCGCTATGAAAAATTCCGCAAAATTGGTGTTTTTACTGAATCAGTACAGGGATAGTGAGAGAAAATAATTCTTTGGCTCATCAACAATGCTATAATGCCCCTGGCTACTTAGTTAGAGTAGCCATTTTTTGTATCGTGCAAATTAAGCTGATCATATGGCATAATTTCCCAGTTAAACATTTGTCAACCCCCAGTCTTGGATAATTGGCTGGTAGAAAAAGCTTTCAGAACTGCCAAACATTAGGAAAAAGCATGAGTTTTGAGAAACGACGCGCCCTGATTACCGGGGCTAGCAGTGGAATTGGCAAAGCAACAGCCCATTCATTTGCCAAGGCGGGAATTGATGTCGCCCTGGTCAGCCGTTCTTTGGATAAATTAGAAACAGTGGCAGCAGCAGCCAGGCACACAGGAGTAGCAGCTAAAGCCTACTCTCTAGACCTTGCCGATGTATCCCAGGTAAAAGCAAAAATTCAAGCCATCGCCCTGGATTTTGGCGGGATAGATATCTTAGTAAATAATGCGGGCATGGCATACACAGGCAATTTAAGTGAAACTCCCTTAGAAGATTGGCAGCAAGTCATCAACTTGAACCTGACCAGCCTATTTCAGTGCATCATGGGAATTTTACCCGGAATGCGCCATCGCGGCACAGGAACCATTATCAATATAGCCTCCATTGCCGCCAAGCAACCCTTTCCCGGTTGGGGCGCATACAGTGTGAGTAAAGCCGGTGTCATGGCACTCTCCCAAACTCTGGCACAAGAAGAGCGCCCCCACGGTATTCGCATCACCACCATTTGTCCTGGTGCTGTTAATACCGCACTATGGGACACAGAAACCGTCCATGCCGACTTTGACCGGACAAAAATGTTAACCCCAGAACTTGTGGCCCAATCAGTTCTCCACACCGCCTTACTACCACAGCAAGCCGTCATCGACGAATTGATCCTTATGCCCAGTGCTGGCGCTCTTTAAGTTGCTGAGTGTTACTTAACTCTGAAATCAGCAACACCAATAATTCCAACCATAATTGAGTAATTACATCATGACTATTGCTAGTTCCAACGGTTCCAACGGCTCTAAGTCCCCTCTCATCCCCGACTTAACAGAAGCTATCACCCCCAAACATGATGGTAACAACCATAATGGACAGCCGAATTTACACCCACCGTCCACGGAAGAAATGCAGTTAATGATGGATGGAGTAAAAGCACTCATAGTTGGTGTAGGAGAAGACCCCGGTCGAGAAGGACTGCTGAAAACACCCAAGCGAGTGGCAGAAGCCATGCGTTTTCTCACTAGTGGCTACCACCAATCCTTAGAAGAACTGGTCAACGGTGCCATCTTTGATGAAGGACATAACGAGATGGTGTTAGTCCGGGATATTAACTTTTTTAGCCTCTGCGAACACCATATGCTCCCCTTTATGGGTAAAGCACACGTTGCTTATATCCCTAACCAAAAGGTTGTGGGTTTAAGTAAACTGGCTCGCATTGTGGAAATGTATTCCCGTCGCTTGCAAGTCCAAGAAAGATTAACCCGTCAAATAGCCGAAGCCATTGAGACTATTCTCGAACCCCAAGGCGTAGCAGTGGTCATGGAAGCTACCCATATGTGTATGGTGATGCGCGGTGTCCAAAAACCCGGTTCTTGGACTGTTACCAGCGCCATGGTGGGTGTATTTGAAGAAGAACAAAAAACCCGTGAGGAATTTTTTAATTTAATTCGTCACCAACCAGGATTCTTTTAAACACTGGGCACAAAATTCCAGGCAACTAAACTATAACTCTAAATGATAAAACTCTTGTGGGGTGGGCATCCTGTCTGCCCTGTTATTTTAGCCCCTCAATTTCTTAAACAGCAGCGCCACCTTATCTAAATCCTTGTCTCCTGGCTTCACTTCTACACCGCTAGATAAATCTATCCCATCGGGTTTAACTTGATTCACAGCAGCCACCACATTATCCGGCGTTAGTCCCCCAGCCAACAACCAGGGACAACTAGGCTCAAAGTTCTGTAACATCTCCCAGTCCAGGGTGTGACCAGTACCTCCCAACTGTTGGGGATGATAAGCATCTAGTAGTAATGTATCTATATACTTAGTGTAGTTAGCAGCTAGATTAAGATCCTCAAAACTACGAACTCTTAAAGCCTTAATAATTTCTATATTGCCTAAAGTTTCACCTAATAATGAGCAAAATTCTGGAGATTCGTCACCGTGTAACTGAACACCAGTTAATCCAGAATCCTTAACTGTCTGGCTAATTTCCGCAATGCTACTATTAGCAAAAACTCCAATTCTGTCAACGTTTTTCGGTAATTGTCCCACAGCCCCTTGAATTTGCTCTATGGTAACGTAGCGAGGCGAGGAAGGTACACATATGAATCCTAGTGCGGTTGCACCAAGATTGGCGATCGCTACAGATTGTTTTGGTTGAGTAATGCCGCAAATTTTCACCCGCATATAAATTTTAGATGTTGGTAAGTTACAAAAGTAGAAGATTTACTAATTATTATTTTGAGTTGTTCTGTGGAACTTTATAATTTTGGAAGTCTACATTAATTTTGTCATTTAGGAGATACCAGTTTGATTTCATCATTACTAGCTGCCGCCTCCGTTCCCGTCACACCTGAATGGAGTCCCACAGTGGCTATTATCATTAGTGCCAGCAGCTTTGTAGTTCTTTTACTCACTCTCAAGATTCAGTATCCCCAAGTTGGCCCTAAGATGCCTGTGCTGCCCATCAGTATTCCTGCGTTTGTCGGTGCAATGGCTTTTGGTCATGTTATTGGCATTGGTATTGTTTTAGGTCTAACTAACATCGGTCGTCTCTAAGTTTGAAAACCTGGAAGTGGGTGATAACAGCTACTCTTGATGCCCCATTATCCCCACTGCCCAGTCAAGGAATGATTGATTTTAGCATATTGACCATAAAACGAGACGCAAGCCCCTGGCTTTAGCCACAGTGGTATAATGGCCATAAAAGGAGGTAAATGTGATGAATAACAGGTGGCGCATCGGGTCCTTACTAGGCATCCCTCTTTTTTTAGACCCATTGTGGTTTGTAGTTTTAGCACTAGCTACCCTTAACTTTGGTATAGCTTACCAAGAATGGGGTGCTGCTATAGGTTGGAGTGCTGGAATAGTCATGGCACTGCTCCTGTTTGCCTCCGTATTATTGCACGAATTAGGGCATAGTTTGGCAGCGCGATCGCAGGGCATTAAAGTTAACTCAATTACCCTATTTATGTTTGGCGGTATTGCAGCCATAGAAGAAGAATCCAAAACTCCCGGAAAAGCATTTCAAGTAGCCATTGCCGGACCGTTAGTCAGTATAGCCCTGTTTTTGTTATTCAGTCTAGCCACCAAGATTACACCAGAAACTAGTCCCCTCACAGCAATGCTGACAGATTTAGCCGGAATTAACTTAATTGTCGCCCTATTTAACCTCATTCCCGGCTTACCTCTAGATGGGGGACAAGTTTTAAAATCGGCACTGTGGAAAATTACAGGTAACCGCTTTCAAGCTGTACACTGGGCCGCCACATCCGGGCAAATTCTCGGTTACACCGCCATTGCCATGGGGTTTGTTCTAGACTTTTTCACAGGAGAATTAGTTACGGGTTTGTGGATTATCTTACTAGGTTGGTTTGCTGTCCGTAATGCTAACACCTATGACAGAGTTACCACATTACAAGAAACCTTACTCAACATACTAGCTAGGGAAGCCATGACTCGTGATTTTCGCGTAGTCGATGCTAACCAAACCTTGCGCGCCTTTGCTGACTCCTACCTATTAGACACCAACGCCCCAAATACTTACTTTGCTGTAGCTGATGGACGTTACCGGGGTATGGTGGCCATTGATGACTTACGCTTAGTAGAACGAAGTGAGTGGGAAAACCGAACCCTGGACAGTATCGCCCATCCCTTAACAGAAATTCCCACCCTACCTGAATCAACTTGTTTAGCTGAAGTGATCAACAAGTTAGAAAATGAACACCTGTCTCAAATTACCGTGCTTTCACCAGCAGACACAGTAGCAGGCATAATTGACAGAGGGGATATTGTGCGAGAATTGGCACAAAAGTTAAAATTACCCATCACCAACGAAGAAATTAAGCGTATTAAACAAGAAGGTAGCTATCCCCCAGGTTTGCAACTAAGCGCCATTGCCAAATCAGCCACCAGTTAACTTGATTAACTCTGAGTGTACCGAGAAGCGATCGCCATGGCTACCTATTGAGCAGTTCCGCCCATAGTTAAAACTCTCCCCACAAGCAAATCCCCACACAATAACACCATAATTACTGACCGATAAAATATACTAGTAGTTTTTTCTACTTTATAAAAAATAAAACTTACTGTAGATATTTACTCGGAACTTCGTATATTATAGTTAAGTCTATAAATGTACTAATTTTTGTAGGAATATTCACTAAAGCAGACCTATTGGCTCAAAAAAGGAACAGGGACTTATGCCACAGATTCAGAAAAAAGTATACTTAATCACCCAAGAGCAGCGTGATGCCTTACTCAACTACCTCTTAAATCGTCCATATCGCGAAGTAGCAACTGGAGTTGAGTTCCTCAACAATGCACCAACTACCATGGTTAATTTGCAAGTTACCAACGAGCAACTAGAAAGCATGACTAGTGCAACACAACCGGAATCTCAAACCAAGGCACAACAGGAAGAAGAAATACAAATTGCCAACGCTCCCACAGAAGAATCAGGCGTTTTTAACGCAGTTTAATAAACTGTTGTTTCAGGAAACATAATCAAGTCAAGAAAGAGAGAGTAATCTCTTTCTACACATAACCAATAAATAATATTTATGGGGAAATAGGCGGAAAACTCCGTATATTACCCCTGATAATTGCCTATTTTAAATTCTAATACCAATCAAAAAATTAACCCAACCACTAATTTATTATGGACATCATTCAACCTGCCACTAATCCGTTTAACAGCGAATTTCAACCTTTTAATAGTCTACCGATTAACAACTATGACCCATTCCATCCTCCCGCAACAATACAGCAGATTACATCTTATGTCAATCCTGATGAGTTCATCATTTATTTAGGAGTAACAAAAGAACAGGGAACAGAGTTGTTTAGTGACAATAGCAACATTGATTCCCTAAGCGGACAAACCTGGGATGATTTCCTCACAGGTAGCCTGACTAGTAAGTCGGTGAATTTCCTGGGGACAGACCAAGCAGATGACTTATATCTGAGAGTTAATCCTGAGCAAAGATTAGAGTTCAGCGTAGACGGCACATCTTTTTATCACATCAATGGGCTGACCCTCTCTGGAAATTTGAATCTGAAAGCAGATTTAGGGTCAGGGGAAGATCGCCTATATCTGGATAGCTCACTCGTCGAATCCTTAAACAGTACAGGGGCAAAACTTAGCCTCAATGGTGGAAAAGATCAAGATACAATATTTGGTCCGAATCTGGACGCGAAATGGCACATCACCGGGCAAAATTCCGGTAAACTGAGCAATATTGAATTTTCTCAAGTAGAAAATCTCAAAGCAGCTGAAAATAACCATGCTACCTTTGTATTTACCCCCGAAGGAAGTCTAGATGGCATTGCTGATGGAGGTGACGGCAACTTAGGCAAATTAGTGATTGATGGTGGAGAGTACATCAAGACAGAGTTCATCCCATACGGACCCCATTCAGGAGAAATTCTGCTAGACGGTCAAAAAATTAGGTATGCCGGGTTAGCAGTGAATACAATTATTGACGATAGCACCGCAGCCGACCAGGTATTTCAGGCTACGGAGGGAGAAGACCATATCCTCGTCAAATCAGATACTACAGGTACTATGACTATTTCCAGTACTAATAGTACCTTTCAAACCGTTCATTTTGATAATCCCACCAATTCCCTAACCATCAGAGGTTTGGCAGGTGATGACAGGATAATAATAGATTCACTCGATAGCAACTTCACTAAATCCTTAATCATAGAAAGTGGTGAAGGTCAGGATACAGTGATTTTTGCGCAAAATTTAACCCTTAATGGTGGTAGCGTCACAGTAAATGCTGAAAACATTACCGTTAATCCTGCCGTAACAATAGACCTAACCAAAGAAAACCATACAGATGGTATCATCACCCTCACAGCATCAGACACAGAAAGTAATTTCAACGCCACCGGAGCAGTAGAGATTAATCTCACCGGAGCCACCCTCAAAGCCGGGGATATTAGCTTATTAGCCACATCCACAGTCACAGGGAGCGTCATCGGCTTACCAGCAGCCCTGATTAACCTCACCTCCACAGCCAGCATTAACATCATAGAAACCCGCATAGAAAGTAGCGGCGACCTCACCTTAGCCAGCAGTTCCACAGTTGAGGGAACAGCAACAGCCACAGGAATAAGTGAATACACCAATAGTAGCGCAGATGCAGCAGTAGCCACATCCATCATAGAGAGCATAGCCACCACCAACATATTTGGGGTTAGCTCCCTACTAGTTGAGGGAGACTTAAACATCACAGCCAGCAATAAAACTAACATTACCACCAGTGGAGACGCTACCGCAGCCCAAGCGGGAGCAGGTATCGCCATAGCCATAATCACCAACATCACAGAAGCCTACATAGAAGGGACAAGTATTCAAGGGATTAAAGCATCAAACATCACAATATCAGCAGAGTCAGAAAACCAGATCAGCACCCAAGCCACAGCCAGCCCAGGGGGAGCCACAGAAAACAGCGAAACCCCAGAATCAAGAACTGAGAACCAAGCCAAAACCAGCGATGGTACAGTTGAAGTGGCTGGGGCATTAGCATTTACCAAACTCAATAACCAAACCCAAGCACATATATCCTCAGACCAGATCAACGACCCCAGTATAGATACAGATAAATTAACAATTAAAACCACATCAAAGAATACTCAACAAACCATTGCAGATAGTAGTAACGTTGGTAACAGCGCCCAGGGAGTAGGTGTAGCAGTAGCAGTCAGCATAGCAGATATAAACAATAACGCCTACATTGGTAGCAACACATCAATCAATGCCGGCGCAATTGATATTACAGCCCTAACGCCCACAGGGGAATTTACCACCAAAGCCACATCCGGCGGCGGGGGATCTGATGTAGGAGTTGCCGGTGCATTAGCCGTGCATATCCTCAACAACAACACCCAAGCTCAACTCAAAAGCAGTTCCGTAATTAACATTGTTGATGGAGGAAACCTCAAATTAGAAGCCAAAAATCCGAATAATTCCCAAGTCACAGCCGAAGCCGCCCAGTCGAGTGGAGAAACATTAGGCATTGGTGCATCCGTAGGGTTAGCCATTCAGCAAAACCAAACCATAGCATCCATAGAAAACGACACCATCCTCAATAACGCAGGAACCCTAAACATAGTAGCCACCTCAGACAACAACATTGACAACAGCGCCACCGCAGGGAGCGCAGGGGGTATTGCAGCCACCCCAGCATTGGCACTAACAATAGCCAGCAATGAAACATCAACACTATTAGGTAGTGGTAACACCCTAACATTGGGAACCCTAGAAGCCAAAGCCAGCCATAAAGGAAACAGTAACACCCTAGCAGATGCAGCCGCAGCCGGCGACACCGTAGGAATAGGGGCAGCATTAGCCCTCAACCTCGTAGATGACATCACCATCGCCACCAGCCAGAGAAATATTACAGCCGCAGGTGACGTATCCTTCAGCGCCAATAGTTATGCCTCCTCCGACTCAGAAGCCAAAGCATCAGCAGGAGGAGCAGAACCCCCAGAAGCAGGAGACGAAGAGCAAACATCAGAAGATCAGATTAACACCCAACTAGACAGCGTTGATACCCCCAACAAAGAAGAGCATAAAAACGCCATAACAGGGAAAACCAGAACCACAGAAGGGGAAGTATCAATAGCAGCAGCCCTAGCCCTAAACCTCGCCAACTCCAGAGCCATAGCCACCCTAGGAGATAGCATAGTAATTAATGCACAAGGGCAATTAAAACTAGCCACATCAAACGAAACAGATGCCAGCGCAGTAGCAGATGGGAGCGCAGTAGGACAAAGCGCCATTGGCATAGGGGTAGCAGTAGCATTAAACATAGTAGATATAACCAACCAAGCAAGCATAGGCAGCAGTAACAACATCACAGCCAGTGGTATGACCCTCCAAGCCAAAATGAGCGACGACACATTAGGAGGGGATGGCACAAGTAACTTCACAGCCAAAGCCACATCAGGGGCGGGGGCAACAAACCTAGGACTAGCAGGCTCCTTTGCCCTCAACTACATAAGTACCAATGCTAGTATGGCTGTAATCAACAGTGGAGCCATAGTAGATGCAGGTAATGGGGAGATTACCCTAGTAGCAGAAAACAAAACCAACAGCATCACAGAAGCCAAAGCCATCCAAGAAGGAGAAGAAGGCATAGGAGTAGGAGCATCAGTAGCCCTAGACATCGAGAAGAATAAAACCGAAGCCTCCCTCAAAGACAACGTCAAACTGACAAACGTCAGTAAATTGACACTGAGCGCCACATCAGACAACAGTAGTCAAACCAGCAGCCAGACAGGAGCCGCAGGGGGAATAGCCCTAAGTCCTGGGTTAGCCATGACCATAGTCACCAACGAGACATTGGCAAACATAGGAGCATCGGGAACAGCAGGATTACTAACAGTAGGAGCATTAGAAGCAACAGCCAGACATACAGGCAACAGTAGCACCACAGCAGATGGAGCCGCAGCCGGCAGCACAGTAGGAATAGGAGCATCCCTGGCATTAAACATAGTAGATGACATCACAGAATCAAGCACAGCCAGGGATATTACAGCCAGTGGAGACATTAGCTTCACAGCCCAGGCATATGGTACATCACAATCAACAGCCAAAGCCAGTGCCGAAGGTGTAGAAGCACCAGAAGAAGAAACACCAGCACCAGAAGAAGAAACATCAGCACCAGAAGAAGAAACACCAGCACCAGAAGAAGAAACATCAGCACCACAAGAGAAAGAAAAACCCAAGACAGCCGAAGAGCAAGCCATATCAGCAATAGAAAGTCAAGCAGCCACCAAACTAGCAATAGACTTAGAGAAAAATCAGATAATCTTCACAGAAAATCACTACTTACTAGATGGTCAGGTAGTTAAATATAATCCAAATGGGAATACACCCATAGGTGGGCTAACAGATGGTACACAGTACATAGTCAAAAAGATTGATGATTTAAGAGTGCAGTTATTAGATACCCAAACTAATAACGTTATGGATTTGACAAGTGACAGTACAGGGGAACACAGCTTGTCGTACATAATTAGCTCAAGTACCCCTGCATATACTAATAATCTAATTGACCCTAACCAAGATAAAATCACCCTCTCCACAAAGCACGACCTACAAACTGGAGACAAAATAAGCTACTATAATCCAGCGAAATTCCCCACCAAAGGAAAAGCAATAGGCGGGACATTTGATGAACTCAGCCAGAAATATTATGATGTCACAGTTTACTATGTGATTAGGGTTAATGATGACACCATTAAACTCGCCAAGACTCGTGCTGATGCCCTATCAGGTAGAACAGATAAAATACTGGACATCAAGACCAAAGGCATTGGCGACCAAGTATTTACCTTAGTAGAAAGATATGATGCCGCGACGGGTAAAACTCGTAACCTGGGGTATTACCTGCCCTCAACTATCAATGTATCAGGAAATGAATCTAATATCGTCGAATTCAGCTACAATCACGGATTAAACGACAAGCAAGGTATTGTAGTACAACTGCATCCCAGCGACGGCACTCCTAAATCCCCACTGTCAGGTATTAATACAGATACATATGATAACAAAACTGGATATCAACCCATAGAAGCCAAAACATACTATGTCAAAGTAATTAGCAGCAAGAAAATCCAACTGGCCGAAACCCTAGAAGACTTAAACAATAATGTCTTTGTCACTGTAAGTAAAAGTACCCTATCCAACCTGAGTAGATATCGGTTCATGCCCACATGGCACGTAGCCGTTGAAACTGTACAAGAGCAGGGACAGGAGCATTCAGTCAGCTTCAATGCTAAAAACGCCTCCGTAGATGAAAATCCTAACAATCCCCCTGTAGATGAAAATCCTAACAATCCCCCCGTAGATGAAAATTCGGAAGAGCGGAAAGAAAAAATACAGGAGCAGATAAAAACCAGTGATGGCGCGGTATCAGTAGCAGCCGGGTTAGCCCTGAACCTAGCAGATTCCACCGCCAAAGCATCGTTAGGAGCAGGGGTAGTCATCAACACAGGTGGAACCCTCAAACTAGCAGCATCAAACGAAACAGATGCCGGAGCCATAGCAGATGGGAGCGCAGTAGGAGAAAGCGCCTTGGGTATAGGGGTAGCAGTAGCCATAAACATAGTAGATATAACCAACCAAGCCAACATAGGCAGCAGTAACAACATCACCGCCAGTGGTA